>Ga0194116_10001739_pt1 | contig 29930 bp, 28 predicted proteins | sample TA2MahsurfametaG_4_FD_148617 | JGI IMG/M metagenome (GOLD analysis project Ga0194116, IMG submission 148617) | Freshwater microbial communities from Lake Tanganyika, Tanzania - TA2015008 Mahale S9 surface | ecosystem: Environmental > Aquatic > Freshwater > Lake | place: Tanzania: Lake...
CTTTACAGATAACTCAACAAGTTGAGCAATCTTGTCACGCTCTTTCTTAGAAACGCTCGCACCAAGTTGTGCTCCTGGCTCGCGGCCTGGGGCCATCCGTAACTCAGCCATGGCTTTAGCGAACTTAACTGTGAATTCATTAGCGATCTTCTTATGGACATAGATGCGATTAGCAGCGGTGCAAGCAGCGCCACCGTTTCGCATCTTGGCGAGCATTAAACCTTTGACCGCTTCATCGATATTTGCATCATCGAGAAGAACAAATGGCGCATTTCCGCCAAGTTCCATTGAGCAACGAATTACGCGATCAGAAGCCTCTTTAAGTAGGACTCTTCCGACTTCGGTAGATCCTGTGAACGAGAGATTCATAACCCGTGGATCGTGGAGCATTCGGCTTACCATCGGGCCGGCCGGAGTTGGGGTGACAAGATTTACAACGCCTTTTGGAACGCCGGCTCTTTCAAGGATATCGACGATTGCCATCGCAGTTAGAGGTGTTTCAATCGCAGGCTTGAGAATCACGGTGCAACCAGCGCCGATTGCTGGACCAATCTTTCGCGTTGCCATTCCAGCTGGGAAGTTCCAAGGCGTAATGAGTAATGAAACACCTATTGGTTGGTGAGTTACAAGGATGCGCTTATCGCCACTTGGGGCTTTACGGAAATCACCTTGGACGCGGACGGTCTCTTCGGAGAACCATCTAAAGAATTCAGCAGCATAAAGAATCTCACCTTTTGCATCGGTGATTACTTTTCCATTTTCACGCGATACAAGTTCGGCAAGTTGATCAGCTTCAGCGACCATAATCTCAAATGCTTTGCGGAGGATCTCAGCGCGATATCGGGGCGCGGTCTTCGACCATTCCGGGAATGCGCGATAGGCCGCATCTACAGCGGCGTAACACTCTTTCTCGCCGGCAATTTGAATCTCTGCGATTACAGAATCATCGCTTGGGTCATAAACCGGAACAGTCCCAGCGCCTTTAACCCATTTTCCATCAATATAAAGATCGGTTTTTAGCTGCATAAGGCAGAGCATACGCGTGAAATCAAGAGGCGTAGAATGCGCTACTACCGTGGCCAAATCGTGGACAGATAACGCGCCTTCTCCCAAGGCGCTCGTAGAGCACGCCCATATGCGCGATCCGCTCTCTTATCGAATGAAGAAGTTCCTATTAGGGGCCCCACTTAATCGCCACACTCTCAATGAACAGAGACTCTCTAAGCGAAACGCTTTTGGAATCCTCTCATCCGATTGCATCTCGTCTTCGGCTTATGGTGGCGAACAGATACTCGTCGCTCTAATACCCGCATTTGGATTGGCAGCTTTTGGTTTATTCACTCCGGTGATTGCTGTCATCTTGACGATGCTCTTCATCATCGCTCTCTCCTATAGAGATGTTATCAATACTTACACCAAGGCTGGTGGTGCATATGTAGTTGCTCGCGAGAACTTTGGAGTGAACGTCTCGCTGATCGCTGCTATTGAATTGATGTTTGGATACATAATCACAGTAGCAATCCAAACAGCTGCGGGCGTGGCTGCGATCATCTCAGCCTTTCCTTCGCTGAGTGATCAGAAAGTCTTGATGACTCTAGGTGTTATTGCGCTTCTTACCTTCATTAATCTACGAGGCGTTAAGGACGCGGGCGTTGTTTTCGTCATTCCTTCCTACCTCTTTATTCTCTCGATGGTGGTTGTCTTCGGGTTTGGTATTTATCGATCCTTACGGGGAACGCTGCCGGAGTACGCGACCGATACTTCAGGCTTGCTCCCCTTAGGCGAAGAACAAGGTCTGATCTCATTCGCGGCAATGTTGATGATTCTCAAAGCCTTCGCAAATGGGAGCGCATCTCTTACAGGTTTAGAAGCAGTATCTGACTCAGTGCCATTATTTAAGAGTCCCGAGCATGTAAACGCGCGTCGCACTTTTTCGATTATGGCGCTAACTCTTGGCTCTTTGATAATTGGAATTGGCTGGTTGGCCTATCAAACGAGAGCTGTTCCTTATCAAGAGGGAACTCCGACTGTAATCTCACTCGTTGCTAAAGCCGCGCTTGGCGAATCGACTTTCGCAGCCATTTTCTATCTCGTTGTCCAAGCCGGAACTATGTTAATTCTCTTTGCCGGCGCCAATACTTGTTACAGCGCATTTCCAAATATGGTCCGCATCGTCGCCAATGATGGTTTTTTGCCTAAATGGCTAACTTCGCGGGGTCACAAACTCGCTTTTTCAAATGGGATTCTATTTATCGCAATCTTCGCTTCGATTCTTGTATTTGTCTCCGGTGCGAGCATTACAACTCTTGCCGCAATCTACGCACTCGCGGTCTTCGTTGGATTCACAATAACTGGCCTTGGTATGTCAAAGAAGGTACGAGCTGAAGGTGGGTTTCGCTACCTGCTCCATCTAGTTTCAGGTTCGATCTCCTTAATAACCGTACTTATTCTCTCAATAACTAAATTTGCTGATGGAACCTGGTTGGTTTCATCCGGAACACCAATCGTTCTTCTGATGATGAGAAATTTCAATCGCCGATACAACCTAGAGCAGAAAGCACTTCTAATCACCATCGAAGATAGCCGAGCAACAACGATTGTTCGCCATGATGTCACGGTGCTCGTGGATAAAGTTGATGTGGCAACTATCGCTGCGGTCCGTTATGCACGAAGCTTGAAGCCTCGTGAACTTCATGCGGTTCACTTTGTGCTTGATGATCGTCGCGCTGAACGTCTAGCGAGAGCCTGGAGTGAGAATCCTGCTCTGCGCGATGTCTCGCTCGAATTGATTGATTGTCCAGATCGAAGACTTCCCAATGCCGCTGTTGATTACTCGATACGTGCTACTCAAAAACCTGATGTTGAATTGACACTCTTGATTCCGCGCCGTGCTTACAAGGGTTTTTTGGGTCGTCTCTTGCATGATGAATCTGCTGAACAGATCGCACGACCGATATCGGAGTTGCCTAGAGTTGTGGCAACAATCGTGCCATTCGATGTTGAGCGGATTATTGCCGGAAAGAAAGAGGCTCCTGTTCCGGTAGCTCTGACTCAGAAAGTGGAGATGCCAACTCCGGTTCGCGCACAAAGCAAATGGATTGCAAATAACGAGGAAGTCAGTCATTACCAAGAGAAGATGATGCCGATTGGAAACATCCAATGGCGTAAACGCGCACATGTTGTTGGAAAGGTGACCGCAATCCGTCCGGCATCGATGGCGTCGGCACCAACACTCGAAGTTGAGATCTGGGATGAGAGCGGTGGCGTGACGCTGCAATTCCTCGGCCGTCGTGAAATTGCTGGCCTTGAAGTCGGTTCAACCCTGGTTGCTGAAGGAATGGTTGGTGAACATAACGGGGCGTTAAGCATCCTCAATCCGTCTTACGAGATCCAGGTCTGATGAAGCGCTTAGTAATAATCCCAACCTTTAATGAGTCAGAGAACATTAAGGTTCTTGTGCCAAGGATTTTCAAATACATTCCAAACACCTCGGTTCTTGTGGTTGACGATGGGTCACCCGACGGAACAGCGGAAGTCGTTAAAAACCTGCAGAAGAACTTTCCTGGTTTGTATTTGGAGCAGCGTGGTAAGAAATCTGGCTTGGGAAGTGCATATAGATTCGGATTCAAGTGGGGCCTTGAGCGTGATTTTGAAGAATTGATTGAAATGGATGCTGATTTGTCGCATCGGGTTCGGGATTTATCCAAGATGATTGAGCGGAAAGAGATAGAACCAAATGTTGGGCTGGTTATCGGCAGTAGATGGGTTAAAGGTGGTTCGACCGTCAATTGGCCGAAACGAAGAGAGATTCTCTCAAGGGCTGCGAATCTATATGTCCGCCTGCTGCTTGGGATGGGCGTAAGTGATTCAACAGCAGGTTTTCGAATTTACTCATCGGAATTGCTACGGAAAATTCCCTTAGACACAATCAAAAGTGAAGGTTATTCATTTCAAATTGAGATGACTCGAGCAGCCAAGAGTGCGAAAACAAAGATTGTTGAAGTGCCGATTATCTTCCGCGAACGAGAAAGTGGAGTCAGCAAAATGTCTGGCGCAATTGTTCGCGAGGCGATGATTCTTGTGACGATATGGGGCTTGAAAAGGTTTTTCGTACTCAAATGACATTTATTTTATATAAAGACGCTCTAAAACTAATACTCATACGAACCAGACTGGATTGGCTCTTGATTCCGGCATTGGCTCTTAAGGAATTGAAGATTGCCAGAAGTAGGCAATCATTTTCACAATTTGGCGAAGATATTGAATTGAAAAGGCTTTGTCCTCCAACAGGTCTTTATATTGATATTGGATCCGGCAGACCAGTCTCTGGTTCTAATACTTATTCTCTGTATAAATCGGGATGGTCTGGGGTGCTTGTTGACCCGATATTTAGCAACATTCTGCTATCGAGGTTGGTTCGCCCTAGAGATAAGAAGTTTCAAGCTGTAGTAGGTGGCGTTCAAGATATCTATTTTTACCAACTTCTTCCATACGAATATTCGACTACTTCCCCTGAAATTGTTGAGAGTTTATTGGAGAGTAAGAAGGCGCGATTAATTTCCAAAACAAGGCTTAAAAGTATTGAGATCGCAAAATTGTTTAACCATCCTATAAGAGACTGTATGCTGCTATGTATTGACGCGGAGGGACAGGATTTTCAAATCTTGCGTAGTTTCCCATTTCAACTTCAAAAACCTGATTTAATCTGTGTCGAGGATAACGTTTCTGACTTTGGCTCCGAAATCAATAACTTTTTGACAAAAAAGGGATATCGACTGCATAAGCGTTTGGGTTTATCGGCGATATACGTTCTCACTGGCTCTCAACATTTGAAGTTTTAATGGCGGTGGCGGTGGGATTTGAACCCACGGTTGAGTTTCCCCAACACGCGCTTTCGAGGCGCGCTCCTTAGGCCGCTCGGACACGCCACCGCGGGCGACTATACGCTAAATTGAACTCTCTTCTAAAAGCCACAACTGAAATATCCATCCCGCACTTCAATTAAGGTGCAAAGCGTCGTCTAGAGTTTTGCCGAGAAGAGTCCAATTATTGAGGTCTCGTTTATTTGTAGACCTGAATCCTCCAAAATCTTATACCAATGACTTTTTCCATTGAAAAGAACTAATTCTACTTCGAATTCCTTTGCAAGACTTATACAATCGGAGTTCAAGACTTGCCTTAATACGGAATCTAGGTCGCTCTGGATTTCTCTCCTTGCAATCAAACCCTCGCGTTCGAGATCTTCAACGGGTCCTTCAAATAATCTAAAAGTGGGAAATGTTGCCATTAATTCACGATATCGTTTTGCCTTTAGTAGTGGCGCATCTATTTTGTACACAAACGCAGATTGAACATCCATTGTTGTAAAGGTTGATGGGCAACCCATTGAAACATATGCTCGTTTTAAGAGCTCTGCATCCGAGTATCCATAGTAGAACATGTGCTCGTTGTATAAAATCTTGAAATCACTAAGAATCGGCAGAGTTGTGCTTACACGAGCATCGTCAATGATGGCATTCTCTATCTTCACAATATCCACATTTCTTATCTTCAACTCACTAATTCTTGGTGCAGTGTATGCGCTGAGGAAAAAAAGCACTTGTCCAATCACTGCAACAAATATCAAACTTATTCTTACTTTGGGAACGTACCCGAGCTCTATTTTAAGGCGGAAACTTCGAAGCTTGCCAGTATAAATCAAAAAATAATGGGAGAGCGCTAAACATAGGTTTAAATAAGAAAACTGTTCAAAATGGTATGAAAATTGTATGTCAGTCTTCGTAAGAACATTCGACTGAGAAGCAAGAACTACCCCGATGGATGCCATAAGTAACACACGCTCGGAATGACTAAGTGGAGTATGTTCGACTTTGAAATATTGTCGTACAAGAATCATGAATGCAGTCAGCAAGCTGACTGCTACAGTATTGAAAGCACCCGGCAATCGTGTTTCTATTAGTCCAAGTCGTTCCGAAGCATCCGCGAGCCCCGCATTGGATTCTCGACTGTATAAACCAACTACTGAGGAGACCACGGCAAAACTTGTTCCCAAAAGTGTTTTGAATCCGATTTTCCAAATCCCTTGAACCAAGGTACTAACTAAAAAAACTCCAAAAGTTGATCCTAGAACTAAGAACAAGAAAACTGAAGAGTAAATAGAAACAATAACCAAACAAATTAGCATAAAACTCAAATTTTGACGTTTCCTTATATCATTTAAATTTTCAAAGTACTTTTTACTTACATAAAGGAAAAGCAACCATAGCAAACCTGTCAATTGAGGACTTACAGGCCTAGCAAACTCATAATTCCTTACTAAATTGTTGTTTCCGAAAAAAAAGACTAGGGCTACTCCTACTATGAGCATTGATAGGATTGAGTTATTCTGTTTTTGAATACTTACCAATTGAAATGCAAGAGAAATCCACAAGACAAGAACCAGATATGAAGTAATCTGGTAATGGGCCAAGTGGTTGGTTATTATGTACTTAAATATCAAACGAAGAGTCATGATTGGTATATCTAATAATTCGCCTCTTCTTAATGCAAAGTTTTCTGAATCAATGTAGAAGTCTCCTAAACCAAACAGGTCTTGTTGTGCCGCAAAGATTCGCGCGCTGTAAAACGAATCTCCAGGGATATTCCCCGATCTTAAGTCAGTTTGATCAGATTTGCGGTTCATGAACGGAAACAAAATGAGTGCAACTAGACTTATGGAAAAGTAGCTATACGCTCTAATGGGCCTAAATTTTGAGAGAAAGAAGAGTTTTGATTTTTTGGTTTTAACGGCCGTCACGCGGAAAAGATACAAGGCGTGTCTGGAACTGTAAATTTTCATCGACAAACCAGACACTTAAACCATTAGACTTGAAGAGTTAACTCCTAAATTACTTATTGGTCCTAAAGTCAACCCACGGTTGAGTTTCCCCAACACGCGCTTTCGAGGCGCGCTCCTTAGGCCGCTCGGACACGCCACCGTGGGCGACTGTACGCGAGGTTCTAAGGAGTTCTAATTTCGCTCTTCTAGTTCCTGTGTTCGATAAAGAACTCTTTCAGGAGCGAAGCACACTCCTCTTTCAAGATATCGCTAATCACTTCGACCTTATGAAGTGCACGTGGATCGCGAATCAGATCCCATGTTGATCCGACAGCTCCGGCTTTCTCATCCCATGCGCCAAAAACAAGCCTTGGGATACGAGCTTGCATGATTGCGCCGGCGCACATCGCGCAAGGTTCAAGCGTTACAACCAAGGTGCAACCATTAAGTCGCCAGCTTCCTAGCGCTCGCGCAGCAGCACGGATGGCAACTATTTCGGCATGTCCAAGCGGGTCACGTAAAAGCTCACGCGTGTTATTTCCTAGGGCAATAATCTCGTTCTTTGAATTCAGCATGACGGCACCGACTGGGACATCACCGCTTGCAGTCGCGCCAAATCGGGCGCGCTCTAAAGCGGCGCGCATCGCACTTTCATAGTTCATCTATAAGTTCTCAACAATCTCCGTGAATTCGTTGCCAAAACCGATTTGGCGAGCAAGTGATTCTAGTTGTTCATCTGGAAATAGTTCGTCATCGTCACAGATCATTTGAAGATCTAGAGCATCAATTCCAAAATCAGTGAAGATATTTAGGTCGCCAGCTGGTTCATCGGCATCATCTTCTTCTGGAGATTCGATATCAAGTAGCTCTAAAACCTCAGCAGCGATCTCATACTCAAGTGCCATAAGCACATCACTTAAAACCATCTGCATCCGCTCACCAACTTGGCGGATTGCAATAAAGAACGAGTCATCAATCGCCATCATCGCAAGTGCGCCACCATCTACTTGTTGAGCGCGAAGCGCATCTAGAACAATTCCGATATCTGTTAGCGCATCATCTGGTAACCGTGATACTTGCCAAGTTCCATCCTCGCGCCAGGCAAGAAGTGCAAAATCAAGAGTTTCGTTCGCCATCTCACACCTCCCCGCGCTGAAGAAATGAATGCCTCATGGTTCCACCGTTGAGGTGGGTAGTAAAGTGTCGCCATGAAAGTGCTTGTGGCGCAGCATCCGCTCATCACTCATAAATTGACGGTATTGCGAAATGAAGAGACAAACTCCCAGGTCTTCCGCCACCTAGTTGAAGAGTTGGTCACGCTCCTTTCTTATGAAGCCACCCGCGAAGTGAAGATCTCTCCGGTGGATATCACCACTCCCGTCGCCCCGATGAAGGGTGCGATGCTCTCGACTCCTCGCCCAGTTGTTGTGCCAATTCTCCGCGCTGGTCTTGGAATGCTCGAGGGGATGATGCGCGTACTTCCAAGCGCCGATGTTGGATTCCTAGGCATGGTTAGAGATGAGAAGACTCTTCAAGCATCCACTTATGCAAATCGTCTTCCCGAAGATTTAAGTGGCCGCCAGTGCTATGTACTTGATCCAATGCTTGCAACTGGTGGAACTCTCGTAGCGGCGATGAATTATCTGATTGAGCGCGGCGCAGAAGATATAACTGCGATCTGTTTATTAGCAGCACCAGAAGGAATAAAGACAGTTGAGCGAGCATTCTCCAATTCATCAATCACAATCGTTACTGGCGCACTCGATGAGAAATTAAATGAACATGGTTACATAGTTCCCGGATTAGGTGACGCAGGAGATCGACTTTACGGAGTCGTCTGATGGCAAATACTTCTCCTGGTTACGGAATCACAATCCGCGTTGAAGGAAAACCTGAGTTCCAACCAGTCGCTGAGATAACCACGATCATTACCCGCGAGGGCGCAATGATTACCGCTCTCGATGTTGCCGAATCCCAGCTTGATAACGTGGTTATCGATGTTACTTGTGATGCCGTTGACTCAAACCATGCTGAGAAGATAACTGCAGCGCTTGCAGCCTCGCCGATTTTAAGCGTTCGAAAAGTCTCTGATCGAACTTTCTTGCTTCACTTGGGTGGAAAGCTAGAGGTCCAATCAAAAGTCCCACTAAAAACACGTGATGACTTATCTCGCGCCTATACCCCAGGCGTTGCACGTATCTGCCAGGCAATCGCGAAAGATCCAGCTGATGCCCGCCGTTTAACGATAAAGCGAAATACGGTTGCCGTCGTTACTGATGGATCTGCAGTTCTGGGCCTTGGAAATCTCGGTCCATCCGCCGCTCTTCCGGTTATGGAGGGAAAGGCCGCGCTCTTCAAACGCTTTGCGGATGTTGATGCGTGGCCCGTCTGCCTCGATACTCAAGATGTTGATGAAATTGTCCGCACTGTCCAACTAATCGCACCGGTTTACGGTGGAATCAATCTCGAAGATATCTCAGCGCCGCGTTGTTTCGAGATTGAAGCGCGCCTCCTCGAACTCCTAGATATTCCGGTCTTTCATGATGATCAACATGGAACTGCAGTCGTTGTACTTGCCGCTTTAAGTAATGCCCTTAAGTTGGTTAAGAAAGATCTAAAGGATTGCAAGATCGTGCTAAATGGCGCTGGAGCGGCCGGAACTGCAATCGCTCGCCTACTTGTGCTCGCCGGCGCTACGAAGATCATCGGCTTTGATCATGTCGGTGTTATCAACAAAAAACGCGAAGCGGAAAATGAGATGCGCCGCTGGTTCATTGAGAATTGCAATCGCGACCAATTTGAAGGTTCATTGTCTGATGCCACGAAGGGCGCCGATGTATTCATTGGCGTAAGCGCACCTAATGTCTTAACTGAGGCTGATGTCGCCTCAATGGCTAACGGTTCGATTCTCTTTGCGCTGGCGAATCCAGATCCAGAAATCGATCCGGTCATTGCTCGTAAACATGCAGCTGTCGTTGCGACTGGAAGAAGTGATCAACCAAACCAGATCAACAATGTCCTCGCTTTCCCAGGAATCTTCCGCGGCCTTCTTGATGCGGGCGCAAAGAAGATAACTGATGAGTTACTGGTTGCCTGTGCGAGTGCTATTGCTTCATGCGTGAGCGATGCTCAATTGAATGCCTCTTTCATAGTCCCAAGCGTCTTTGATACCAACGTAGTTAAGGCGGTCGCTGCTGCGGTCAAAGCGAGCCGCTAAATGAGCATTGCTGATTGGATCGAACAGACTCTTAACGCTTCTGGGCCTTTTTTTATATATGTATTGATGGGCGCAATCGTCTTCGTGGAGACAGGAATCCTTGTTGCTTTCTGGCTTCCCGGTGATTCAGTTCTATTTGCGGCCGGCTTACTAGCTGGGTCGCGCAATGACGTAAATATTCTCTTCTTGGTTTTCATAATTTTCTTGGCTGCATTTATCGGAGATCAGGTCGGCTATGTGCTTGGTCGAAAGTACGGTCGAAGTTATCTGGAACGGAGAGACTCCGAGAAGATTCGAAAAATGGTAGTGCGCGCTGAAGGCTTTTATGAGAAGTATGGCTGGAGCGCTGTGATCTTGGCTCGCTTCTATCCTTGGATAAGAACTTTCATGCCACCAATCGCCGGTATTGGAAGGATGAATTACTACAAATTCTTAGCGGCGAATGCCCTCGGTGCTCTTCTTTGGGGAGTTGGAATTACCCTTCTTGGTTACTACGCAGCCTCAATTCCCGCGCTGAAGGGTTCAGCGAGAGGAATCGCAATCTTCTTTGTGCTCTTAACGATTGCCCTCGGCGTTCGAAACTACATCCGCGCCCGGCGCGCTTGAGTCGCTCCGCCAACAACTACCCCAACATAGGTAAGAGCAATTCCAGTCACCAAGTACCAGCTAACTGAAATTCCTTCGCTCGGTAGGTAGAGGTCGAGTATTAACGAACCAATTAACTGGCCTCCGACGCTATATAGCGTGAAGGTTAGAACCCCGAGATGTTGGACAATTAGAGCGGTAAAGGCGATATAAATGACGCCGATGATTCCTCCGGTGTAGATCCACCATGGCCCACTAGGGAGCGGTTGTAATTCATTTCTTCCTAAAATCGTAAGTGCAACTATGAAGATGACTAGGAATGATGTTCCGGTTATGAAGTTAAGAAGTGAAGTGGTGTAGCTATCCCCTGAGTGTTCATTTATCTGGCCGTTTAACGCGCGTTGCACCCCTACTAGCGCTCCGGCAACGGTGGCCAAAATGACATAAAGTGGCGAGAAATCAACGCCCTCTAGCTTGTCCCATACCGCCACAAGCACAGCAATTACTGTGATTCCAGCGGCCGTGACCCTTCGCGGTGAGATCAACTTTGGACCGCCACCAGTTAATCCAATTCGATCAACGATGAGTGATACTGCAGTCTGTCCAGCGATAGAAGCAACCGAGTAGAGCGCAACGCCTATAAAAAAGACGATACTGGTTTGAATTGCAACAAAGCATCCTCCCAAGGCTCCTGCCAATAAACGCCATTTGGGAATCTCGCCCTTTGCAACAGCAACTTTCAATTTACGAATTCCTTCATGGACCCGTTTAGAGAAAAGTGCATAAATAGCAATAAAGAAGAGGCCCGATGAGAAAGAGACGAGCGCAGCTTGTGGCGCATTATCGAGGCGATGTGAGAGTTCACCGTTTACGCGCGCCTGCATTGCAATCATGAATCCCGAAATAGCCGCTAAGGCATCGAGACGTAAATTTCTACCTTGTGATTTGTTCACTTAGCTCCAACCATTCACTCTCTAACTTCTCGCGTCGCGACACTACCTCTTGTAACTTCTTTCCAATTTCAACTAGAGCTTCATAATCAAGGGCTGAGTCGGCTTCCGCTTTCCTTAGTTCCACTTCTTCAGCGACTAACTTCTCAAGTTGCTTTTCAAGTCTTGCAATCTCTTTCTTTACTAATCGCTCTTGGGCTGCTCCGGAGATGGATTTCTTCTCCACAACTACTTGCTTGGCGAAGAAATCATCCCGTCGCTCCAAATACTCATCGATTCCGCGTGGCAGATCCCGAAGCTCCTCATCCCCTAATAACCCAAAGAATCGATCACAGGTCCGTTCTAGAAAATAGCGATCATGAGAGATAACTATCAATACTCCGGCGAAAGAATCCAACAAGTCCTCAAGTGCAGCGAGGGTTTCAACATCAAAGTCATTTGTTGGCTCATCTAGAAGTAAGACATTGGGGCTAGTCATTAACAATCTAGTGAGCTGGAGTCTCCGCTTCTCACCACCGGAGAGATCGCGAATCATCCTTTGTTGACCACCGAAATCAAAGCCCAGCCGCTCGCAAAGCTGAGAGGCGGTCAGCTCTCGTCCGCCACCGAGTTCGACGTGAAGCGCAACGCGCTCCACTGCTTCTAATACCCGCCAGGAAGGATCAAGTTCCTCAAGATGCTGCGAGAGGAAAGCCCGCTTAACAGTTACACCGACTTGCATCTTTCCCGCAGCGAAACGGTATTCACTGGCAAGGGCGCGCATCAAAGTTGTCTTTCCCGAACCGTTAAATCCAATGATTCCAATTCGATCTCCCGGTGCAATATTCCAATTAAGTGAGTCAATAAGGGTGTTCTCACCAATAGTCAACTTTGCATGATGAATCTCAAGAACCATATTGCCGAGCCGATTAGCAGCAAAGTTCAAGAGTTCGCTCGTATCACGGGGCGGTGGCTCGGTTGCAATCAGTTGGTTAGCAGCATCAACTCGAAACTTTGGTTTTGAAGTACGAGCCGGTGCACCGCGCCTTAACCAAGCTAACTCTTTTCTAATTAAATTATTTCTACGTGCATCTTCAGCGGCCTGTTGGCGAGCTCGCTCAGCTTTTGAGAGCACATAAGCTGAGTAACCACCTTCATATGTAAGTACTTCACCGCCCACTACTTCCCAGATTTCATCAGCAATCTCATCTAAAAACCAACGATCATGTGTTACAACGAGGACCGCTAATTCGCGGCGCTTTCGTAGGTGCTTCGCTAACCAAGCAACGCCCTCAATATCTAAATGATTTGTGGGCTCATCAAGGAGTATGAGATCAAGAGGCTCAATTAATAACTTTGCTAGTCCCACTCTCCGCTTTTCACCGCCCGATAGAGAGTTGTATGCGCGATCCAAGATCTCACTTGAGAAACCTCCAAAGAGGCCAGCGAATATTTCACGGACTCCAGCATCACTAGCCCACTCATGCGTTTTCTTGCTTCCAACTACAAAGTCTCGTACTGATCCTGGGCTTGAGGAATCGGCTTGTTGCAGGATCCCAATCCGAGCCCAATTGGCCCTCGTAATCCGCCCAGAATCAGGGGAATCAACTCCGGCAAGAATTTTCAAAAGTGTGGATTTTCCACCGCCATTTCGCCCAACAATCCCAATACGTTGTCCCTCGGCTACTCCAAGGGAGACCTCTTTTACAAGCACTTCATCGAAGGACTTCGAGAACTTCTCAACGCTGATTAAGTTGCGGGGCACTGAGATAGATTAGAGAACATCTTTGATGAATTATGATTCCTCAATGGGTCTTCTTGAGGAATTAAGAGAAATCTTGGGGGCGCAGGCCAGCCTGATAGTCGACCCAGAAATTGTTTCCTCTTACTCTCGTGACCAATCTCAATTAGCTACTCATGGCAATCCTAAACTCGTCCTCCTCGCTAAGAGTGAACTTGAAGTCAGTAAGACTCTAAAATTCGCAAATAGCCAGAAGATTCCAGTAGTTGCACGAGGCGCAGGAAGTGGATTGTCAGGTGGTGCAAATGCTGTTTCGGGCGGGATTGTCATCTCGCTTGAAAAGATGAACCAAGTATTGGAGATTGATGAAGTCAATCAACTTGCTCGAGTTGAACCAGGCGTCATTAATCTAGATCTCGATAAAGAAGTCTCTAAGTTAAATCTTGCCTATTTGCCAGATCCTGCAAGTCGAGAGTGGTCGACAATCGGTGGAAATGTCGCTACCAATGCCGGAGGAATGTGTTGCGTGAAATATGGAGTTACGGCGAATCACGTTAGAGCTATCAGATTAGTTATGGCAGACGGTGAAGTTATCACGGTAGGAAATCCATTAAAGAAGTCAGTAACAAACTTGGACTTGCTGCATCTAATCGTGGGCTCAGAAGGAACACTTGGAATTGTTACCGAGATTGTTGTCTCACTCGCTCCGCGCCCCAAACCAGCTACGACTCTAATTGCAACATTTGCCGGAATTGATAGCGCTATGAAAACTATCCCTGAATTAGTCGCCCTTGGTCCATCTATGTTGGAAGTAGTAGATGAAACAACGCTACGCGCAGTAGAGGAGTGGAAACCGCTGGGCTTTGAGGGCGTTGGAACAGTATTGATTATGCAGAGCGATGACTCCGCTGAGATATGCGCAAGTGGCGCTGCAATCGCTGCGAAGCACGGGGCAATCGATGTGACTTATTCTGATGATCCAAGGGATAGTTCTGATCTCATTCAAGTTCGAAAGCTCGCTTACCCAGCGCTGGAACGCAAGGGCGTTGCTTTGTTGGATGATGTCTGCGTACCAATCTCGAAGATATCTAACCTAATCTCAAAGGTTAAAGAGATTTCTGAGCAAAGTAATTTATTGATCGGAATCTTTGGCCATGCTGGTGATGGGAATATGCATCCAACCATCGTCTATGACCATGGCGATAAGGGCGCCGAGCAGCGGGCGCAACGCGCTTTTAACTCAATAATCAAAGTTGCCCAGGAACTTGGTGGGACGGCTTCCGGAGAGCATGGGATTGGGTCAATCAAAGTTGAGGCAGCGCGTAGCGAAAGCGGCGAAAGAATTATCGAACTTCAAAGAGCAATTAAGCAGATTTTTGATCCGAATGGAATTCTTAATCCCGGGAAGAAAATTCCTTAAATTCCTCACTCCAAATTTCTGCCATGGGTTGATACTCACCTAACGTGTGGAGTCTATTTCCAAGATAAATAAGTGCGGTCTCCCTTTGCGGATCAATCGCAAATCCAGTTCCGGTAAAACCGAAATGTCCTATGGCAAACTCCGAATTTAATTTCTTGAAACGCTTGAAGCCGATTCCTTGATCCTCGGTTGATCTTGGTTTTGAGAATGCATTGAGCGTTTCGCGCTTGATGAATCCATTCATTAGGCCTTGAGCATAAAGCGATAGATCATTAAGTGAGGAAAAGAGTCCAGCATGTCCAGCCGCCCCGTTAAAGATGTGGAAGGAGTTGCCATCGTTGATTTCGCCAGAGAGAACTTCGGTGCGCCAACTTTTGAAATTCTCTACATCTTCGGGCACTTTGTAAGGAACTTTAGTGCGAACCATTTTTGCTTCGATTGAATCGCCCATTGATGTAGCCACTACATTCTCGGGGTTCAGTGGAGAGCTAAAGGTCGAGTTGGCTAACTTAAGTGGCCTTGTAATCTCCTCCTGAAATACCCTTGAAATAGGAGCTTGATAAATCTTTTCTACGACTTTTCCAAGCACCATGAAATTCAAGTCGCTGTAATGAAACTCGCTCTTCTTCGGGTATTTAAGCGGGAGCGATGCGATCTTGGTAAATGTCTCTTCAGTCGTATTGCAGGTTATATAGAAGGGGCGCCACTCTTCTAACCCCGATTCGTGACGGAGTAAGTCCTCTAGGGTTAAATCTTCCTTATCAGACTCTCGCCATTCCGAAAATAGATTAGAAACTTTCAAATCTAAATTAATTAGGCCGCGATCAATGGCCAACATCAGAAGCGTCGTAGTTGCCATAATCTTGATGCTAGATCAAATGCGCTTTCAGCGCTTACTTTGTTAACTCTTTCAACGCCGAAGGTGGATGTAGTGCCTTCTATGCGTTGTTCTACCCCACCTTCCCAAATGAAAGCAATCGCTTTCCCTGAACTCATACCCGCACGGTACTTCCTTGATAGACAATAGAACTACCTTTAAACCACCAGGCTGCATCTAGATCATGGATGATTTCTGGGTTAACTTCATGCGCCAAATGAGTTGCCGCCCTAACACCTTGATTGCCTTCCATCATTAGGCCAATTGAAACGGTTAACCCCGATTCTTTAGCAAGTTCGGCGAGCCGGCGAGCCGGGAAAACTCCACCAGCCTTAAGGATCTTTACATTTAAGAACTTAAAGGCGTTACTAGATATAACTTTGATTAGATCTACTTCGGAAAAGCATGATTCATCAGCCATCAAGGGAATGCTTGTGGCGAGCGAGAGTTCTCTATGTTCCGCTAACTGATCTCTTTTTAGGGGTTGCTCCAGATACTCGATGGAAAGATTTTCGGCCTCTAAAGTATTCACTGCTGCTTTTGCATATTCCAGGCTCCATGATTGATTGGGGTCAATTCTTAATTTGGAGAAGGGGCCAACTAAATCATGGATGAGCAATAACCGTCTAATTAGTGCATCAACAGGCTCGGCCTCAACTTTAATCTTAAATGCCTTAAATCCAGCTTTAATCCGCTCTTCTGTAATTCTCGGAATCTCACTTAAGGGCGCGATTGGGATAGTTACATCGGTACTTATAGCGCAGTTTGATTCCTCATTCTCAAGGTCCCAACAGGCCATATCTAGCGCCGCTCTTGAGCTTGGCAGAAAATCAAGTTCATCTAAAACTTCTTGGTCAATTTCTTTAAGATTCTTGACATTATCTGAAATTAATTCGCTCCAGATCTCCTCGATACTATCTCCAGCAATAGCAGGAGTTGCAACACACTCTCCAACTCCGACTCTGCCGGATTCAAGTTCAATTCGAACCTGAATGACCGGATAGTTATCAACTCTTCGTAGAGAAGTTATAAGTGGCTCTCGAAGGGATACTACGTATTGGCTGGCCGTGATACTTTTTATCTCGTGAAGTTTCAAAGTGCTTCCCTAGTTAACCTAGATGAAATCGCTTCTCTATTCCATGCCTGCTGGCATATTTCATATCGAGATTTGTTAAGTGAGAATGTGATAGAAGCGATGAGCATAGAGAATGCTCGAGAGATTTGGCTACCCGGGTTGGTGGAACCGAAAGATCGCCAGACCATACTTGGCTTTGAGGATAACAATTTGGTTTCGGTCTTTCGAATTGGGAATGACCCCCTAAGTGAAACCCGAGGACACTTATTCTCCCTATATGTCGCTCCAGAAGCTGCCGGGCGCGGATATGGTCGAGCGAGCTTAGAAGAGGCTATTGCGCGCTTGGTTGCGAAAAATGAACGCGAAGTATCACTATGGGTTTTTGACAAAAACTCTCTTGCCAAATCGCTATATTCAAGCGCTGGATTCACCCCAACGGGAGCAAGCCGTGTAGATGATCGCTGGCAAGAATTAGAGATTGAGATGCTCAAGGCCCTTAAGTAATTCTTACTCGGTAATTTCCTTGGGGCTTTGGAGTTGGTAACTGCAACGGTTTGGCCCCAGGCGTTAATGATCCGAGAACCATTGAGGCTCTTGCGCCGGTACATGATGCAATCGCGCCAGGAAGTCCATTCCAAGTCAAGTAGCCAATTAGCGCGAAGGTAGCCGCCTCTTTCTGGCGTGGATCTAGACCTAAGACTGACATTGGTTCTACAAGACAATTTGGAACCCGCTGCTTTAAGCGCTCCATCATTAATGGGTTTGCTGATCCACCACCGTGAACATAGAGATTCTTCAGTTTAAAACGATCAACCTCGATTGCAACAGTCTCAACGGTAAGCTCCAAAAGTGTTCTTAGAACGTCTTCAATAATCCAAGTAGAGACCTCTCCAAAATACTTCTTGATATATGGAAGATGGAATAACTCTTTGCCGGTTGACTTGGGTGGTTTAGCCGCGTAATGAGGTTCTTTGAGAAGCTCTTTTAGGATTTCCTCAATTACCTGGCCGCTTCGCGCCAAGTTAGCATCTTTATCGAACTTAAGTTCGCCCTTTGAGTGCTCTTGAATGGCTGCATCCATCAAACCATTAGCAGGTCCAATGTCATACGCGATTGGTTCCAAACCGCGACCCGTTACGGTTATGTTTGAAATTCCACCAAGATTGAGCGCTCCAACCGGTTCGGGATTATCGCCAAACATCATCTGATCCAACAGACTCACAAGGGGTGCACCATGTCCACCGGCTGCTACATCTCTCGAGCGAATATTTGATAAGACCGGCACTCCGGTACGTTCTGCAATCCAAGTCGGCTCTCCTAATTGGAGCGTTCCAAAAGCGTGATTATCTTCAACCCAGTGAAACAGCGTCTGGCCATGTGATGAAATTAAGTCAACTTGATCTGACTTGATTATTGACTTGGCTGCATCAGCAAAGGCTTGTCCGATAAATGTATCAAGGCGACATACGCGCTCCATATCGATGCTGCGCGGCGGCATTGAACTAGCGATTTCGGCATGGAGCTTCTCTTCATACGGAAAACTCTTAAAATCCAAGACCTTTAGCTCAATCACTCGATCCTTCTCGCTAAAGTCACAGAGTGCAACATCAATTCCGTCGTAAGAAGTTCCTGAAATCATTCCTACTATCTTCACTTCAACACCTCCGGACAGGCCACTAAATGGCTGGCTTTTGCTACTTTTAACGCGGGCACTTCTATCCTGCAATTTGGCTTGGCAATCGGGCAGCGCAGATGAAAGGCGCAACCGTTTGGCAGATTTGCTGGATCAGGTACTTCGCCTTCAAGGACATTCTCAAAATCAATTCCTTGAATCTTAGTGTGATCTGGAATCGAATCTATCAGAGCCCGGGTATAAGGATGACGGGGTGAATTCAATACTTCGCTCCAGCTGCCAAGTTCTACGATCCGGCCAAGATACATAACAGCAATCTCATCACTAATGTGTCGCACCATAGATAAGTCATGGCTAATAAAGATGTAGGTGAGACTGAATCTCTCCTTTAGATCAACTAACAAATTCATAACATCAGCACGGACTGAGACATCTAAAGCTGAAACTGGTTCATCTAAAACTAATAAATCCGGTTCAGCGGCCAAGGCCCGTGCTATAGCAACTCTTTGCCGTTGCCCACCAGAAAGTTGGTGCGGAAAACGATTCTTCATATCCATAGGAATTCCAACGACTGAGAGCAATTCCGTTACCCGACTATCGACTTGATCGACTGCTCGAAGTTGATGGGTCTTGATTACTTCCGCGACGCAACTACCAATTGTTTGTCGAGGGTTTAGGGAAGAGTAGGGATCTTGAAATACGAGTTGAATTTTGGAGTGATGGCTCTTTAAAGAGTTACGCACACTCTTACCAAGAACTTCCTCATTCCAAGTCAGAGTTCCTTCGGTCGGGGGCTCAAGTCCAACAATCAATCTGGCCAAGGTAGATTTGCCACAACCGCTTTCACCAACAATTCCGAGTGTCTCGCCTCGCTTTACCTCAAGGGAGACTCCATTTAATGCGCTAATCGTGCTCTTCTTTGCGCGCACTTTGTAGCGCTTAATGACTCCATCGACTTTTAAACTCATCGCGAACTCCCTTCTGGGAAGAAGCACGCAACCGCACTTGCGGACCGGTCTGATAACTCAGGCCGTTTGGAGCGACAATTTTCTTCTGACTTCCAACAACGAGGTGAGAATGCGCAACTATCGCCTACCTGCCACGGTTTCGGCGGCACGCCAGGAATTGAGGCCAACTTATCTTTAGAGCTATCAGCGGCCGGGAGTGAGGCAAGCAAGCCAACGGTGTAAGGGTGCTTTGGTGAATTGAATATTTCTTTCACCGTACCAACTTCGACGATTCGACCGGCATACATGACGATGACTCGATCTACTAGGTTTGCTACAACCCCTAAGTCATGAGTAATCCAGAGCATTGACATATTTCGGCGCCGACGCTCTTTCGCTACCAAAGCGAGAATTTGCCGTTGAATAGTTACATCTAGAGCGGTTGTGGGTTCGTCGGCAATCAGTAATTTTGGAGAAAGCAAGAGCGACATGGCAATCATCACTCTCTGTCTCATGCCCCCAGAGAACTCATGCGGATAACTCTCAAAGGCTCGCTTTGGATCCGGAATTCCTACAGCAGCTAAGCCTTCTAGAACATGTTCTCTTGGTTTTGCAATGCTATTTTCATGGGAATTCAATACCTCTAGTAATTGATCGCCAAGCTTCATGACTGGATTAAGCGCCGTCATAGGATCTTGATAAATCATTGCTATCTCATTGCCGCGAATCTTTCGGAGCGTCTCATCGCTCGCTTGAATAAGGTTATCTCCCTGAAACTTAACTTCTCCAGAACCGATTTTCAGGCCTCGGGCAAGCAGGCCGAGGATGGATAAAGCGGATAGAGTCTTGCCCGAACCGCTTTCACCAACAACTCCAACAGCTTCACCAGGTTCAATTGCGAAACTCACGTCATTTACAAGGACGCGTTCATCTTCGGCGATTACTACCGATAAATTAGAAATTTCAAGTAATTTATTCATCCGCTACTCCGGCGTGCAGGATCAAGGGCGTCGCGGAGGCCATCGCCAACGAGATTTAGACCAACAACTACAACGGTGATGAATATAGACGGGAAAGCGAGCGCCCACCACGCAAAAGCAGCCAACGGCTGAGCCTCGGAGACCATAAGTCCCAGTGATGCATCAGGAGGTTGAGTTCCAAGGCCTAAGAAGGAGAGGCCCGACTCAGTCAAAATCGCCCACGAAAGTGAGAGTGCAATCTGTACCACGATTGGCGCAAAGACGTTTGGCATTAAATGGCGGATCAATATCCGAGGAGTAGAAAATCCAAGTACTCGAACGGATTTCACGTAGTCCATCTCTTTTACAGTTAGAACAGGTCCTCGTGCAACTCGGATAAAAATCGGGGTATAGACGATTGCAATAGCAATTGATGTGTCAATCCAGGAATTCCCTAGGCTATTTACGATCGCAAGTGCAAGTAATATTGCAGGAAACGCAAAGATTACATCGCTACTTCTTACGACGATGTTATCAATCCAGCCGCCGAAGAGTCCCCCAATAACTCCCAGAAATACTCCAACAAGTGCTGCGATACTTACAGAGAGAATCGCAACAGATAAAGAGCGACGCATTCCATCGATTGATCTTGAGAATATATCTCTACCAAATTGATCTGTTCCAAACCAGTAGGTGCTATTGGGACCTTGTAGCGCACTTATTGGATTCTGCTCAAGAGGGTCAATCGGAGCAAGACTGAAAGCTGAAACTATTGAGAGCGTTATCATTACCGAGACTAGGAATAGCCCAACGATTCCACTCGTACTCTTGAAGTAATAATTTATCCACGTCTTTTCCCGAACCGTCTTCATTTTATTCTTGGATCCACCTTTCGGTAAACCCAATCTGTCACGATATTGATTGTGACAAAGAGGATTGCAAAGACCATGATGCTGCTTTGGACTGTTGCATATTCGCGCTTATTGATGGCATCCAAAATCTGTCTACCCATACCTGGTAGCGCAAAAATTTTCTCCACGATGACTGCGCCACCCAATAAGTAACCAAATTGGATTCCAGTCATAGTGACTATTGGAATTAAAGAGTTTCTCAAAACATGGCGGAGACGGACAATTCTGGGTTTGACGCCTTTCCCATAAGCAGTTCTTACAAAGTCCTTATCTACAGTTTCAAGGAGAGCTGATCGGGTCGTACGCATTACTGGCGCTGCCACGGCAATACCTAGAACTAGGCTCGGAAAGAGCATTTGTTGCAGGTTCATCGAGAGATCCTCAACGGGCGTCATGTATTCATAGCCATTTGGGAAGTACTGGAATCGGTTAGCCATGACGGTGACGATTGTTGTGCTTAGTACAAAGCCCGGAATAGCTAGGGCAAGCAATCCAAAGAACTGTCCGGCAAAATCTCGGGCGCTTCCCGGTTTTCGCGCGCTAAACATTCCTACTGCTACCCCCATCATGACGCCAAGAATCGTTCCGAAGAGAGCGAGTTGGGTGGTGACAAGAAGCGCTGGCTTAGTTAACTCCCAAACCGGAGCGCCGGTTGAATAAGAAAAACCAAGATCACCTGATAAAAAGCTAGTAATCCAAGAGAGATACTGACCAATTAGTGGCTTATCAATTCCATAATATTCCCGTAACGACTGAATTTGCTCAGGGGTAAGAACGCCGGTCTCTATTCCCAGCGAGCTTGTGATTGTATCGCCGGGGATTACTCGAAGGACTATAAAAACGAAGATTGAGATACCAAATAGCGTCGTTAGCACCGTCGCAATTCGGTTGAAGAATCTCATCTAGAAATTTCCTAACAAATTAGTGTGGCGTGTGGGGTTTCCCCCACACGCCATGGTTACTTACTTATTAACCGAGCGTTGCAGAACGGAGCTGAAGTAGAGAGCCGTTTGCAAGTGCAGAGAATCCACGTAGCTTCTTGGTTGCTACTCGGTACTCATATGGGGTTGCAAGCCAGACCCAGATCGCATTGTCCTCTAGCTCTTTAGAGATAGCGGTATATGCGCTCTTTCGCTCTGCAACCTTTCCGCTCGCTTTACCTTTAACGAAGTTTGCATCAAGAGTTGTTGAAGAATATGAAGCAACCTTGTTTAGGTTTCCAGTTGAGGTGAAATAACGTGTGTACATCGTGTCTGGATCGACACGGCCACCGTTATTTGCAAGCGTTGCCACGAAGTCAGCAGCAAGCCAACGAGGTACATAAGTCGCTTGTTCGACGATATCTAGATCCATAGTGATATTCGCCTTTGCAAGCTGCGCCTTCAAGTTCTGTGCCATAGCGACTGAGGTTGCCCAACCAGTGCTTGTTACAAGGGTCTTAAAGGAGACGCCGCTCGACTTACCAGCAGCAGCTAGATATTCCTTTGCCTTAGCTAGATCCTGCTTTGGGCAAGGACGTGCGTTGGCATCAGATCTAAATGCCGGGCTTGTGATTGGGCCAGTAACTTGTCCCTCACCGAGCAGAGCGGTGTTAACCAACTCTTGGCGATCAATTGCGCATTGGATTGCTAGGCGAACGTTCTTATCATTGAAAGGTGCAACCTTTGTATTGAATTGAAGTGCGTAATATGCAAGCGCAGGAGTCTTGAAGGTCTTTAGATTGCTCCTAACCTGGCGAGCAATAAGTGGGTCGGTAATAATTCCCATTCCTATTGTGCCGGCATTAAGCGCAGAAAGTATTGATGCCTCGTTTGGAATAACCCGAATCGTTACATCTTTGATCTTCGGCTCACCCATGAAGTAATCAGGGTTTGCTTGGAGCTTTACAGATTGAGTTGGCTCCCACGAGATGAACTTGTATGGGCCAGTTCCATTTGGCTTGTTGCTTCCGCCAATACGTCCGGCAGCGATATCTTCCTTAGAAAGCATCGCCATATTAACGCCTTCAAGGGCTGCAAGAATTGGCGCATTTGGAATCGACATCTTCAAGATGAGCTGTCGACCCTTTGCGGTGATGGAGGTAATAGTCGCGATATTTGCGCGAGCTGCAGCTCCGGTCTTGGTATCCAAGATTCTCTCAAGAGAGGCCTTTGCATCTTCTGCATCAAAGGAAGTTCCATCATGGAACTTAACTCCCTCACGAAGGTTTAACGTGAGTTGAGTTCCGTCTTTGCTGAAGATCCAGGAGCTGGCAAGACCGCCCTTAATTGCGTTCTTCGCGCCAATCTCGATCAAGCCTCCATAAACAAGTCCAAGTCCGCGGACCGTGGCAAAGTTTGTAGAGGTATGTGGATCAGTCTTATCAATATCAAGAACGCTACCGATAACAAGACTTGTATCAGCAGCCTTTGCTGGTTGAGCAATTAGTACTCCACCTAGGAGCGCTGTGATTGCCAAACCAACTCTTAATTTTCTTAGTTTCACTTACTTTCCTTTCCAACGAGGGATGAGTTCATCTTTCTCTCTCTTTAGGTCTTCGTCAAGCATTTCCGGAGTTCATGCCTAACCAACGCTCCGGAATATCATCCTCTATTCTTTCAATTGCATTTCCAAGTTGATAGCTCAAACTCTCAAACAAGATTGAATCTCCTTGAAACACCCCTCCCATAGCCGCAAAGCGTGATGTCGGAATTTTTTTAAGCAATCGCTTTGTCAAGTCTGCAAGATGAGTTCCGGCTCCAACCAATATTGAGTGCGCTTCATCTGAGCCAGCTCGAGCAGCTTCCGTGACTACTGGTGCAAGCGCCGCTACTGCTTGACGGCCACCTTTATAAACATATTCACGCAAGCCATACCAATCAGCCGGCGAGACAATTCCAAGAATTCTATTACCGAGTATTGATTCTTTCGGATCTTTGCCAAGATCCCAGAGATCTGTTACATGTCGAAGAGCTTCCCGACCAATCCAAAATCCACCTCCTTCGTCGCCAATAATGAATCCATAGCCACCAGCTCGGACGAGTTCTCCGTTTCTATTCCTTGAAACTACAACAGAGCCAGTTCCGCCGTAAATTAATATTCCTTCACCGGGTTTAAAGATGGCAGCGTGTGCAAGTTCCATATCGTTACAAACCTCTACAGATTCAATTCCAAGCGCTCTGCGCGCTATCACACTGATTTTTTCAGCGATTTGTGTGCCACTCCCAAGTCCAGTAACACCAAAGATCGCACGTGTGACTTTTGGTGCTGACCTTGCAATCTCCTCAATGACACCTTGGGCGCGAAGCCACTCTTGGTCATTGAATATGTGGCCCGTTAGATTAGGGGCTTTACCCCGTTTAATTGATCCACCTAACTCCTGGGCCGCCCATTTAGTTGAACTCGCGCCACAATCAACAACTATTGTGCTCATCGAGAGTTCAAATCTCTAAGAAGTACTTCTGTTATATCGCGCGGGCTAGTTACCGCACGACCAACGACCACTGCATGTGCGCCAATCTCAAAAGCGCGCGTTACATCCCCTGAACCACGCACTCGCCCCTCTAATACTGTTGGCTTACCTAGATTAATTACATCTGCAAGTAACTCAAAATCTGGGCCTGCAGTTACTGGGCGCGCATCGGTATAACCAGCCATGGTTGTTGCAACATAATCCGCACCTAGATCAATGGCGGCACGTGCCGATGGCAGATTATCAATATCAGCAAGGACTTCTACCTGATTTTCACGCGCACATTTATATAGTTCCATCAAAGGTTCAGGGTGCGCACGAAGCGTGCTATCTATGCCAACAATTTGCGCTCCCGCAGCTGCTAGTTTGCAAATCTCTTCACAACTCTGGGTTATTCGCGCCTTGAAGCCAGGTCTCTCAATCTTACTTATTCCTAGAATCGTTGCTTTTACTGATTTTCTCACTTCTGCAATCACATCTGCACCAGCGAGTCGAAGCGCAGTTGCGCCACCAGCAACTACATCCAGTGCAATTCTATGAAGAATCTCAACGGACGCGAGATTAGATCTAGGAACTGTCTGGACCGAAATTATTACCGTCCGCGGTTCAACTGCGAGATTAGCCAAGGTTTAGCCCTTTGTTGCGCCAGCCGTAAGGCCCTTGATGAATTGACTACTCAAGATAACATAGAGAATCACAAGTGGAAGCGCAGCCAAGGTAAGTCCGGCAAAGAGCGCGCCCCAATTAGCCCCGTATTCACCGAAGAATACTGATATACCCTGCATAATCGTCATCTTTGAAGTATCACGGATGAATACGAGCGGCAAGAGAAAGTCGTTCCAAATCGGAATTGCAGAGTAAATTCCGACGATTCCCGTGACGGGAAATATTAACGGCAACATAACTCGGCTAAATACTTGAAGTTCACTCGCACCATCAATTCGCGCAGCGTTATCAAGATCGGCTGGGAGGGCGCGGATAAATCCAGTGAAGATAAAGACCGCAGCCGGAATGGCACCGGAGGCATAGACAAGGATTAACCCGATTCGGCTATCCAGCAACCCCATATTCTTCAATTGAATAAATAGTGGAACGAGCGCCAACTTTGCCGGAATTAGTAAGCCGGCCAAGAAGAATAGGTAAATGGCGGTATTGAATTTGAATTGATAGCGCGCCAACGCGTACCCTGCAAGCGTGCCACAGAGCAAGACGATAAAGGTTGCGGAGGCCGTGACTATAAAGGAGTTAAGTAGGTATTGCGTGAACTTTCCTTCAGTCAAAACTAGTCGATAGTTGGAAAGATCAATGCCATTGGCGAGCGCCAGTGGACTTGTGTAGATATCTGCACCATTTCTGAATGACGAGTTAATCATGAAGATAATCGGGAGAAACACCCCAAGCGCATTTACAACGAGTGCGCCTTGTAAAAATATATCGATTGGAGCAAACGGAGTTCTGCCAGCGGCGTGTTCTTTCGCCTTACTGAATTTAGCGCTCATTGTTGGATCTCTCGCTTACGTAGATAGTAGGATCCAAGAGCCGCACCAATTCCAACAAAGATGAAGAGAATTACACCAATCGCTGAACTTAATCCGACATCTACTGTTGCTGAATCCACAGTTCCGAAAGCTAGGCGGTAGAAAAGCAGCGCCATCGTTGTGGTGCTACCACCTGGTTGGCCTGTTACACCACCAATCACATAAGGAAGTTCAAACCATTCAAAAGCCCCTATAAAGGTTAGGATTGCAACGATCGTAAATGAAGGCGCTAGAAGCGGGAAGATTATCTTGCGGAAGATCTGCATCTCGGATGCTCCGTCAATGCGTGCCGCTTCAATGTACTCCTCGTTGATGCTATTCATACCCGCCAAGAAAACAATGGCGGGGAAACCAACCCAACGCCACAAGCCGATGAAAATTAGAGTAAAGAGGGCAAGGCCAGGTTGGCCGAGCCAAGGTTGATTCAGCCAAGGCAGATTAAATTGGAGCGCTAAGGAGCTGATTGGTCCAAAGAGTGGATCAAGGAATAGTTTCCACATAAAGGCAACAATTACAAGTGACAATATCACCGGCAAAAATACGATTGCTTGGAACAACTTCTTACCACGTCTTAGACGATATATAGCAAGCGCCAGAATCATTCCGACAGAAGTTTGAACCAAAAAGAGCGTTACGAAGACAATTACGTTATTCCTAAATGCGCCACCAAAATCGCCTCGGAATGGAAAGTTGGAGAGCCTTTCAAAGTTGGTAAAGCCAACAAAGTCCCCGCGTTTGAAGCTCTCCCAACCGTAGAGGCTATAGCTAAGTAGCGTGAAGGCGGGCACCAAGGTGAAGATGACCGTGAGAATCATCGCGGGAGTAATAAATGCGATGATCCATGGTCGTTGGTACCTAGTTACATTGCGAGTAGCCATATTATTTTGCTTCTCCATTTGGAACTAAGAGCATTGCTGCGGTTAGTTTCCTAGCCGCAGCAATGCTCTCAAGTCATCAGTTACTTTCTACTAGATCTTTCCGGCAAACGGACCAAACCAAGTACCGACGCCCTTATTTACTTCGTCTGCAACTTGTTTTGCAGTCTTAGTGCCATTGAGCATGTTCGGGATTCCAGTCTGGAGAAGAGCCGAACCAGTCGGATTCTTATAACGGAAACCAACTAGCATGATGTATGGGGTTCCCCACTTGTTGATTGAGCTAACTGCTTTCTGTAGTTGACGATCTCTGATTGGAACGCCAGGTACAGCAGTTATCTGAGCGACCGTCTGAACGAAAGGTGCACCGAAGCTCTTAGAAGCGAGATAGTTTAGGAACTTTAACGCTTCTGGGCGAGCCTTGGTCTTCGCATTGATTCCAAAGCCCCCATCTGCCCACGTTGAGACAAATTGTTTGCCACCTTTAGACATTGGCGGAGTTGCCATAAAGTCGAACTTCAACTTTGGGTTTTGATTACGGAAGTAACCTAGTTCAAAGATTCCGCCCATAAAGAAAGCTGCTTTGCCGCTAAAGAAGAGAGCGCGCGAGGCATCATAGCTAACTGCAGTCGCATTTGATGGCATATATGGGAATAGCTCTTGAACCGCTTCTAAGGACTTAATGAAGGCAGGATCCGTGAAGGTTTTCTTACCGGCGACTACATCGTTATAGAACTCAGTTCCACCGTAGAACATTGGCGCGATGGTTCCCCACATTTGCTCAATATGGGTTGAGCCACCGTTAGCAAGTCCTTGCAGACCGGCAGCCTTGATCTTCTTTAGTTGTTCGATGAACTCTGGGTAAGTGTTTGGTGGCAATTGAATTCCCGCTTTACGCATGTATTCGAGGTTGTAGAAGATGCCAAGACTCTGGTAAGCAAATGGCACACCAAATAGACGCTTATCGCTAAAGCCGCGCTGTGAATTTAATGCATCGACCGGGTACTTATTCAGACCCTTAACTTCGTTGGCTGCGAGCGGACTTAGATAGCCGGGAACCACTAATTGGTCCAGCGCACCGTAAGCGCGCACGTGGACGATGTCTGGGCCCTTACCGGCGGCCATAGCTGACATCAAGATTGTTTGGTAATCAGCAGATGGAAATGACTGGAAAGTAATTTTGATTCCAGGGTTAGCAGCAGAGAAGTCTTTTATGACACTCTCGTAGAAGGCTTTGTCTTCAACGCGCCAGCTATACATCGTTAATTCGACATTAGCAGCCTTCGACATTGGGGCCATTAATACGGAGCCCGATAGCGCTACTGCAGATACCGTCAACGAAGCGACCAGATGGCGCAGTCTATTGCGTGTTTTCATCTTTCTCTCCTATTGATTGATGACTTGGTTCTTACCCTTTCGGGTATTGGTCTCACACGAGACCAATTCTCGGTTCCACCCTTGCGGGCGTTGCTGCGCACCACGGCTTCACTCGCCGCTTCTGATGCGCCTTTGGCTTGGGCCCAGGAAAGTTGCGCCCATGAAATTGTCAGCAAATCTACGATAAATAATTGTGCGATACGGCTAACTGTTGCGCCTACGCGGATGCTCTTGCGCTCGGCTTGAGTACGCAACGAGACCGCCGCCAACTTAGCTAGCGGACTCTTTGCATCGTTAGTTATACAAATCAAATTCACGCCATTAGCCACAAACTCCTCGGCCACGCTCAATACTTCAGGAGTTGCTCCACTGTGACTTACAACTATTAAGGCATCACCTGGATCAAGAGTTGCGATCGCAGACAGTGCCTGGTGGTTATCTTCAAAATTTATGGTGGCCTTGCCGAGTCGCGCAAACTTCAATTGACAATCCTTAGCAACCAAGTTGCTCGCGCCAGCGCCATAAGTTGCGACGACGCGGGCGTGCTGCACCAATCTGACAGCAGTATTTAGACCGGCAAGATCGCATAGATCAGCGGTTTGGCGCAAGGTTAGGACCGATGAATTTATTAGTTTCTGTAGAACTTCAGATGAGCCATCTTTCTCATTGATTCCAAGTTCTAACTCTTGGCTCTCTTGCCCAAAACTTCCGGCCTGATATCCAATCGAAGCTACGGTCGAGAGTTTGAGGTGTGGATAGCCTTCAAATCCTAATTTTCGTGCGAATCGAACCGCTGTTGCTTGGGAGGTATTAGCAAGAGCTGCGAACTCCGAAATAGATGAGCGGATTACTTCTTCTGGTTGCGCAAGGAGTATGTCAGCGCAGCGCTTCTCTTGTTCACCTAAATTTGGGTATTCGTTGCGAGCGGCAACGAAGGGATCGATGCGTTTGATGTTCACTATCATCTCAGCGCGCTTGGCAGGCATCACTTACCTACCTTCTGCAACGTATTCAGGGTGCGGTCAAGATTGAATTGATTGCGCGCTAGTTGCTCGCGAGCAGTTTCGGCTGTGACCCCAGCTAGTAGCACGATCAGGGCGGTTCGCACTTCTTTATTCGCCGCAATTAATGCGGACTTTGCGTCGGCGCGCGAACAATTGGATAGATGAATCAAAATATTTTCGGCGCGCTCCCACAACTTCTCATTTGTTACTTTTACATCAATCATGAGGTTCTGGTAAATCTTGCCGAGGCGAATCATCGAGATAGTCGAGATCATATTGAGCACCATCTTTGTTGCCGTTCCCGCTTTCAATCGAGTAGAGCCGGCGACAACTTCTGGGCCAACGTCAACTTCAATCACATCGTGGGTATGTTCACCAAGTTGAGAGCGCTTGTTGCAAGTTAGCCCAGCGGTGTAAGCACCGAGGCGCTTGGCAGCATCAATCGCGCCAATCACAAAAGGAGTCCGACCACTTGCCGTAATTCCAATAACCGAGTCTTTTTCTGTAACGCCAAGGCTGACAATCAACTCAGCGCCACTTGAAATTGAATCTTCAGCCGCCTCAATCGAATTGC
>Ga0194116_10001756_pt1 | contig 29786 bp, 41 predicted proteins | sample TA2MahsurfametaG_4_FD_148617 | JGI IMG/M metagenome (GOLD analysis project Ga0194116, IMG submission 148617) | Freshwater microbial communities from Lake Tanganyika, Tanzania - TA2015008 Mahale S9 surface | ecosystem: Environmental > Aquatic > Freshwater > Lake | place: Tanzania: Lake...
CGGGTGTCGGGGTGTCGGCATGGCTGGTTGGGTCCCTGCAGGAAAGACTGGTCGAGTGTTTACATTTGCCACTACAAACGGAGCGGCTGAGTTATCGGACACCTCGGCGAGCAATTCTTTTCGTCGTCTTCTCGTAAACGCGCTTGGATGGTCTGGAAGTGTTGGAGGATCTCTCAATCCAGACACCGTGGCGGTTACGGCTCAAGCAGGAAGTAACGTGCTCACACCTGTGTTGGTCCCGAGTCGAATGACAGGGACAGTTGCGTACTCCATTATCTCGGGAACGCTCCCGACAGGGCTGTCCTTAAGCACCTCAACAGGTCAAATTTCGGGGAGCACAAATCAGAATGCCACGGTGACCGTGACTATTCAAGGTGTCGGGTCCATCTCAGGTCAGGCCACCTCTGTCATTTCTTTCACTTTCACAGGTGGCGTCACTCCAACATCAAGTACAAGTACGTTGACTACGACAACCACGACTACAACGACGACGGTTCCTCGGACAACGACGACGACTGCAGCGCCAACGACGACTGTTGCTTCGGTGACAACAACTAGTGAGGTTGCACCAACGACAACGGTGTCTCTTCGTCAGACACAGATCGCTCGCGTGGTGACGAGTACGACAACGGCAGAGCGTGCAACGAATACAACTCTTGCCGCAGCTACGACTACGACGGTGCCCCGACCTGTGGCAACAACTGCGGCAACAACAACCACAACGACGGTTCCTGAGATTGCTGAAGCTGCTCCTGGTGAGGCGTCGATTTTGGTTGGTGGTGAACCTGTTGAATCAACGTTGTCACGCAGCAATGACCAGTTGGTTGTTTCTGCAGGTGATTTGTCAGCGACAATTTCTGCTATCACAGCTGATGGTGCTGTCGCACCGCTTGACTCAGAGGGCAACATCCGACTGAGCGAAGGTGACCAAATTCAGGTTGAAGCATCTGGTTTCGCACCGAACTCAGATGTTGAAGTGTGGTTGTTCTCGACGCCAACATTGCTCGGAACTGTGACTGTGAATAGTGAGGGCACGGCTTCTGCAGTATTTCCGCTTCCACGTGGGGCTGAGAGCGGTAATCACCGCGTGGCCTTGAACGGCAAGAACGTTGCAGGAGATGACGCATCATTTGCAGTTGGCATTGTGATTGGCTCGAACTCTGGTGGTGTGTCCACTACTGGCAAGGTGCTGATTGCGATTCCGATTGCTCTCGCTGTCCTCTTCGCGTTGGTCATTCCGGCAAGACGTAGACGAGGGGGAACGCTGGCTCGCCCGTGAGATCGGCGGCTACGTCGGCGAGGTCACCGACGCGGTCGATCTCACCGTCGCCGGTCTCCTCGACGAGTGGCTCGAGACGTCGCGTCACGATCTCTCGCCGACGACTCTGCGGACCTATCGGCGAATGATCCCGATTATCAGCGCGGCGATCGGTCACCATCGAGTCACGAAACTGACGCCGCGCATCATGGAGCGGTGGATCGCCGATCTACGCGATCAGGGTCTCGCACCATCCTCGATCCGCCGCTACTACTCGATAGTCCACGCGGCGGTGACGCGGGCGGTCTCGTGGCGCTACCTCCCCGTCGATCCGATCCGGGGAACGCGCCTACCGTCCGATGATCGCGATGAGGTCCGCGTCCCGACCGATGAGGAGGTCCGCACCCTCCTCGCCGAGTCCTTCACCTTGTCGCTCGAGTTCGGTGTCCTGACCACTCTCGCGGTGACGACCGGCGCTCGTCGCGGCGAGTTGCTCGCCCTCAGATGGAGCGACGTCGACCTCGACCGAGCCGAGGCTCGGATCGAACGCTCGATCGCCTTCGCCGACGACGCTGACGGTGAGACGACCGTCGTGGTGAAGGCGACCAAGACGGGACGTCGAGGCGCTCGGACGATCGGCCTCACCGCGACGGCGGTGGAGGCTCTGCGGCGTCTCCGCGCTCGTGCCGCCGAGGTCGCTCTCCGGACCGGCGTCCCGATCGGCGACCCCTTCATCTTCACCGACGAGGACGGAGGACCGTGGCGACCCGACCGCGTCACCAGGGCGTGGAGTCGGGTCCGTGAGCGCGTCGGTCTCACGCACGTCCGCTGGCACGATCTCCGCCATAGTCACGCCTCGACGCTGATCGCCGCCGGAGTCCCTATCACCACCGTGTCGGGTCGTCTCGGTCACTCGTCTCCGCGGACCACGCTGAACGTCTACGGGCACTCGATACCGGGAGCGGACCGTCAGGCCGCGGACATGATCGACCGTCTCTACGGTCTCGGATAGTCGGCGCGCATCGCGCGCCCCCTCCATACCAGGCGAGGGTCGATCGGCCCGCAGATCGAAACGTCGACGCCGCTTTTCCCGGTCGAGCGTCACGACACGCCTGCCAAGATGTTCGGGCCCCCATTCCCTCACCCCCCTGGAGGACGAAGTGAAACTGACGATGAACGTCGCCGAGGCTGCCGAGATCCTCGGCGTCTCACCCCGTTGCCTACGCGACTCGATCAAGCGCGGGGAGATCACCGCGCGCCGAATCGGACGACGAGTCCTGATCCCGCTCGTCGAGGTCGAGCGTCTCGTCGGCGCTCGGATCGGAGATGACGCCGCGTGACCGACTTCCGCCGTGACCGCGCCGGTCGTCCGATCGTCCTGCTCCCCGACGGGAGCGAGGCGACCTACGAGCGGGCATCGAAACTCGGGAGTCTGCTCGAGGACCGCTTCTTCCTCGAGCGATGGTCGACGCGGATGCTCCTACGGGGCGTCATCGTCTCGGACCACGTCGCGCGACTCCTCTCGCTCACCGACCCGTCAGACGATCAGGCTCTCGATCGGATCGCTCGTCGGGCCCGCGATGAGGCGGGCGCCGGGGACGCCGCTGATGTCGGCACCGCCGTCCACCGGCTCCTGGAGTTACTCGACACGGACGCGATCACGCTCGACGAGGTCGATCCGCGTCACCATCGGCTCGTCGAGGTGTATCGGTCGACGCTCGAGGAGGCGGGGCTCCGCCCCGTCGACGCCGAGGTGCTCACCATCACCGACGAGTGGCGGACCGCGGGATCCGCCGACCGTATCTTCGAGCGCCCCGACGGGTCGCGGGTGATCGGTGATCTCAAGACGGGGGCGCGGCTCTACAGTCGCTCACTGTCGATCCCCGTTCAGATCGCGACCTACGCCTCGGGCCTCCGCTATGACCCGACGACGGGTCGACGGTCGGAGATCCCCGACCTCGATCGGAGTGTCGGCCTGGTGATCCATCTCCCGGCGGGCGCGTCGACTCCGACCTGCGACCTATGGTCCGTCGACGTCGAGGCGACGATCCCGCTCTGCCGACTCGCTGACGGTGTCCGTCGCGCGCGTGACGCCGACGATCTACTCCGACGCCTCAGCGCGTAGGAGTCTCAGCCGAGGACGGCGACGTGCTCCCACGGTCGCTCCCTGAGCAGTTCCTCGATCCGATCGACGATCTCACGCGATGACCTCACGACCGTCGCCGTCTTTCCGAGATCCCTGAGGGCGTCCTCGATCACCTGAGCCTGCGCCTCGACGAGACGCTCGACTTCGTTCTGCCGATTGACGAGTATGGTGACGACCGTTAGGAGGGCCTTCTCGACCTCGGTGCCCGCCGGATGATTCACCATTGACCCAAAGGTGCGGAGCGCTGACTGGAGCCGTCGCTCACGGCTCCGGACCCGCTGACGGGTGGGACGGTCGACGCGATCGAGGGGGCGCTCCCGATTCAGTTTCGTCTCGACGTCGATCATGACTCCATCACCGAGGTCGACTCGGAAGTCCGCAGGGTGCTTTGGGTCTTTCGTCGGCTCGACGGTGGCGCCCATCCACCTGAACCGATAGAAGGCCTCGATCTCGTCGAGGGGAACGTCGGCTAACTCGTCGTGCCCCTCCTCGACGAGGCGGGCTCGTAAGAGTCCGAGGAACCGGGCGCGCACCTCTTTCTCGGACTCGGCTCGACGATGGTCCCCGGCCTTCACCGTGAGCGGCGGGAGTTTCTCCATCCACGCGGGATCGTCGTCACCGTTCAGCGCACTCTCGAGGATCTCGGCGGTGTCGCCGAGCCGGACCGCGAGCGCGACCCTGATCTCGGGACGCGGTAACGACTGCCCGCCCTCCCAAAGGGCGATGGCCTGCTGACGGACCCCCATCTCCGAACCGAGCATCGCCTGGGTCAGCCCCGCCCGCTTCCGTAGCCCTTTGAGCCGCAATCCCCACACCTGTCTAGTAGTCATGGGCCCCATAATACCGGAATACCGCGGGCACTTACAAGGCTTGTATTCGGTCCGTCGCCTACCGACAAGGATGATACATTGAGAGGCGTGATTTTCGAACAGGAGTTCGTGACGGCGGAGGCCGTCCTCGCCGACCCCCCAGGGGCCCTCGTGGTCCACGGCGGCGACGACGACAACTCGAGCCATCGACGAGCCCCTCTTCGATTCACAAGCCAAACAATGCCGAGCCGAAGAGGCGTAGGCGGAACGAAAGAAGTAAACACATGACACGAAACATCTGGGACGACTTCGAACCGGTCGATGATTCAGGAGGCGGCGATCGGTACGTGAAGTTCACCGAGGTCGGAGACCACGTCGAGGGAGTCATCACCGAGATCGTCGCGCACTCATTCAACGACGGTGATCCTCTTCGTCCGTCGATCACGGTCACCACACCGCGCGGCGAGGTTCGAGAGTTCCGAGCATCGCAAATCAACCTGTTCGGCCAGTTGCGCCGCCTCCAGCCAGCCATCGGGGACTTCATCTCCGTCACGTTCGCGGGTGAGAAGCGCACCGCCGCAGGGCTCAAGGCCAAGCAGTTCACCGTCACGCATCGACCGATCGTCGATCGCCCCAACGCCTGAGAGAGAGGAGGCCGAGTCGTCGCCGTCCCCGCGGCGGCGGCGACGAGGCCCTCGCCATGACTACAAACAGCCCCCTAAAACTGTCACGCGCCGACGCGCGCGCGATAGTTCGCACACTTCGCTTCGTCGTGACTACGGATCGCAAAGTTCAGGCAAATGCCCTGCGCCTCACCAACTTGCTGACCGTGATGCTCGAGGACGGCGCGCCATGACCGACTCCGATAACAGCACGGTCACCGACGAAATCGCCGCGCTCATCGCGGTCGCCGTGATCGCCGACGCGCTCGTCGACGCGAGCGACGGAGATTCGACAGTCTCGGACAATTCACTCATCGCGGCACTCGACGAGTCGCTGAACCAACTCGCGAACCATTCGAGCGCGTCGCTCACGCCGATCCTGACGCTCGCGATGATCGCCGAACGCGCCACCGAGTTCATCGGCGCGCTCGACGAGTTCGACCTCGGCGCTCCCGACGCGGCGTTCGATCATCTCGTCGACGCGGTCGTCGCGTGGCGCGCGGTCCGTGACGAGGTGTTGAAATGACGAAGCGCAAACTTCTCGAGATCACCGTTACGAGAGGGACGATGCCGCCCTCACCCCCCGACCCCGGCCTCGCCGCCTGCCGAGGGCTGACCGGCGTCATGACGATGCCGCTACGACTCGATGGCGACTCGGACGAACTCCATTTCGAGAAGTGGAAGCAGGCGTCCGACGCCGCGAAGGAGATCTGCCGACCATGTCCCGTCATCGAACCGTGTCGCGAGTGGGGCCTCGAGGTCTCGCGCACTAACGAGGACTGGTCAGTGCTAGGAGGTCTCGACCCGCTAGAGCGACAGAAGATCGTGGCGGTGCGGGTCACCTACGACCCCGGGCAAGTTATCGCCGAGGGTTCGTCGTGCGGGCCCGACGCGGGGACCCACGCCGGGTGTAAAAGGCACGAGCGTCAGCGGAAACGTGAGCGGGCGGAGGGTCTCCCCGAGACCCCGTACTGCGATAAATGTAAGGACCTCAACGCGCAGAAAAGCCGAACCTCCACGGCGAAAGCGAAGGCGAAGAAAGCGCCGAAGTCGTGAGCGCCGCGAAGGCCAAAGGCGACGTGGGGGAGCGCGCGGTGGCGCGTCTCCTCACCGATCTCCTCGGACGTCCGATCACTCGCGCCCTCGGTCTGGGACGACATGACGATCGCGGTGATCTCGTCGGCTATCCGGCGACCGTCCAGGTGCGGACCTATGCCGACGTGACGCGCGCGATCCGTGAGGGGATCACCGACGTGCGGGTCCAGCATGAGCGGACGTCGAATCATCATGCCGCCGTGGTGGTCCGCACTCGTGCTCACGGCTGGCTCGTCGTCCTGGAGCCGGAGCACTATGCGCGACTCGTGATCGACGCCGGTCAGGTATGAGACGCGACGAGGCGCTCGCGCTCGCCCTCGACTTCAGCGCGACCCTCGACCTGCCCGTCGGTCCGATCGCTCTCACCGTCGATCCGGTGACGGGGAAGATCGGGAAGCGTCCGCTCACCCGCCGAGGCTTCCACGACTTCTCCCGCGACCCGTTCGAGATCCGTGAGACGTTCTCCACCATCGGCACCGACATCGAGGTCGGTGTCGGCGCCGTCCCCGGCCCCCGCTATCTCGTGCTCGACATCGACTCGGTCGCCGACCAGGCTCGCGTCGCCGCCTACGACCTACCGGCGACCCTCACCGTCGCGACGCCGTCGGGTGGTGTCCACCTCTGGTTCGCATCACCCGACCCGACGCTCCGCATCGGGACGCGCAGTCAGATCGACGGCGTCGACGTCGTCCGATCCTCCGACGGGATGATCGTCGCTCCGGGTACCGCGTCACCGTGGGGCACCTGGAGCACTCACGACGATCTCGCGACCGACATCGCGGTCGCCTCCGCTGATCTCATGAGACTCCTCGAGATCGTCGGCGACTCGACGACACCGTCACGCGGCTCGGTCCTGATCCGCGGTGACCGAGCGGTCCGCGACCATCTCCGCGCCGAGAAACGAGACCAGGATCTCGAGACCCTCGACGCCGCGATGGCCTCCCACGGCTTCCACTCGCCGTTCATCACCGCCAACGGCTCGGTTCAGATCACCGGCCCGCATAAGAACGCCGGAGTGTCCGCCTCGATCGGCTACTCGGTGCCCGGAGTCCTCGTCTGCTTCACCTCGTCGATCTCTGGTCTGCGCGAGTCCGGTCACTACGTCGCCGGTCCGGGAGGGACGCTCATCGACGCCGACGACACCTCCTGGATCACCGTCGTCCACCGTGAGGTCATCACCGATCCCGCGCGTGGCTCCACTCTCCAACGGATCGACTTCTCACGGATCGACGATCGCGGTGACCCGATCATCCGCGGGATCCTCGAGCCGTCACGGTGGACCGCCCTCGCGTCGGCGCCGAAGATCGGCAAGTCGACGCTGATCGGCAACATCGCGATCAACCTGTCAATCGGCCTCGACCCCTTCGACGGACGACCCCGCCCGCTCTGCCACGTCCTGCTCCTCGACGCCGAGATGGGGGCCCTCGATCAGCGTGAGCGTATCGAGGACGCCGGATTCGAGCCCACCGACCTCGTCGACCTCCACGTCGTCGATCAGGTGCCCGCACTCGACACCGCTGACGGTGCCCGTCGCGTCCTGACCTATGTCGACGAGCAGGCGATCGACGTCGTCATCATCGACGGGCTGAATAGCACCCTGGCGGGGGAGGAGAACTCTGACGTCACCTACCGCTCACTATTCGACGGGCTCATCGCGCCGCTCAAGCGGCGAAAGGTGGCGGTGCTCACCGCGAGCAACCTCGGGAAGAATCCGGCGCTCGGTCCACGCGGCTCCTCACTCCAGGTCGACAAGCCGGACGCCGTCCTCACCCTCGCGCGCACCGAGCGAGGTCTCCGCGCTGAGGCGCTCGTGCGTCGCTCCCATACGTTCGACGAGGAGATCATCTTCGAGGTCACCGGCCTCGACGACGGCGGTCCGGTGCGGATCCGTCGCGCGGAGACCGCGCTACCGGAGGGCACCGAGCGTCTCATCGCCACGCTCGATCGTGAGGGGATCCCGCTCGACTGGTCGCGTCGAAAAGTGGCCCGCGCCCTACGCGAGCGGAACCTGACTCCAGGCAGGAACGAGGTGTTGAGCGCCGCTCTACGCCTCCGCCGTCAACGCGACACCGACGACGCCGTCCGACGCCTCACGGAGCCCCGTCAGTGACCGAGCGACGGGCTCGAGTGGTCCCGGGACCACTTTTCGAGGTCTCTCCCGATTCACCTGCTCACCCCCACTTTCTAGTGGTCCCGAAATCGGTGGTCTCTACTAAGAGGACCACCGCCTTCCGGGCCCCCTCCTTGGACACGGAAGGACTCGTATGAACCGACGTCGCGCGCTCCGCGCGCTCCTACAAGCCAAGAGCGAGGTCGAGACGATCCTCGCTCAGATCGGAGCGTTCTACTCCTCGATCGACTCCGAGATCGACGACGGCTACCCGGTGTCGCGTGAGATCACCGGGGTCACGGGTGCTCACGTCTCTGATCCGACGTGGGCCGCGTTACAACGTCGTCAGCGGCTCGTCGATCTCGAGGCCGAGGCGATCTCGGTGATCGAACGGATCAGCGCCGAGGTGAGCCGACTCGGCGCGGTGATCTCACGAGCCCCGTCACGAGTTCGCACCGACGACATCGTGCGCGCCGCCCGATGCTCCGGAGCAGTGGACCCGACCTGTACGCGGATCGCCGACGGGACGCGACGACGCTCCGGTCTCTGCGATCGTTGCTGGATGGTCCGCTACCGCGCCGGAGCGTAACGACACGCCTGTTACAGTCTGTATTCGGTGGAGTCTGTCCTCCACCCCGTCGCGAAGATCGTCGTGACGTTTCTCCCGTGAGCCTCCCTAGCGGTCGAGAAGCATCCTGATCGTCGTGACCGACCCGCGTCATCACCCCCCGAGGACGCGGGTCACGATCCCCCCTCGGAGCCCTTATGCCCGCCTACAAGAGAGGGTTTACTCGTCCCCAATCATCATCCCGAGCGAATTGCGAATGATTTCGGCGTCAACCTTGACCCGCTGTTGCCGCCAGAGTTCCTTACGAATTTCCTCGATCACTGGCCTTGAAAACACAACTGGCTTGAGAGCCTTAGGTGAGGAGACAAATCGCTGACGCCAGGCTTCGTCAACGAGACCCTTAGTGAAGCCGACTCTTGAGAAGATCAGAAGAGTGTCAATCATGTCCTTCGGCTTTATCGCTTCACTCAGAAGATCGACTTCAAGAACCAAGTTGGTCTCGGCCTTTTCTCCCGATGACGACTGAATGTTGTACAACTGCCAGTGGCGAGCGTTGGTCAGGACTGCCCAGGAGACCCCGTGTTTGAGGCAGTAGTTTTCGACCTGACGCAGGTGCGTAGCATTTAGTTTCTGTGTGACGCGCTTTATCTCGACAAAGGCAGTCATCTGTTTATCGATCCGAATACCAAAGTCTGCGAACTCACCCTTCACTGAGTACTCGGCCGTTAGTTCCTCATACTTGTCGAATCCCAGTAGATCGCAGAGCACATCGGTGACGAGAAGTCGCGTGTCGGCCTCAACCGCGTCTCGGGTTTCAAGAGCCGTGATGGCCTTGACAACTCTTCTCAGGCCAGCAGAAATCTGGTCTCTCGTTGTTGATTCCCACTTCGGTGGCCCCACTGACTTTGCGACTGGTACGGGAGTTTCGGGGGAGGGATCGCCTTCTTCGGTCATACTTCATCCTTCAATTCTGCCTTGGTCACGGTCAAGTCACCGGATGTTATCCCGCGTCATCACCCCCCGAGGACGCGGGTCACGATCCCCCTCGGAGCCGCCATGCCCGCCTACGATCGACGTCACTATCGCGGCGACTATCACCGACGCGCTCGCGCGGTCCGTGACGCGGCGAACGCTGACTCGTCGACGCGATGCTGGCGATGCGGCGACACTGCTCGCCACGGTGACCCGTGGCAGGCGGGCCACCTCCGTGACGGTGACCTCACCTCACCGCTCGCCGCCGAGCATCGCTCCTGTAACGGGCGAGCCGGAGCGGCGCTGACCAACGGTCGCCGCGAACCTCGGTCACGCGACTGGTGACCCGCGTGACGCGCACGTCGTTTTTTACGGCGCGCACGGCGGCGGAGACCCTCGGAGGTATTTCTCTCTAGCACTCGACCGCGTTCGGTGTCGTTTTGCTGTGGTATTGAACTAGCCGAAAACCTCAATTTCGGTGACCGAACATTTCATAAAACTGTCGGCGCTGAACACGAACTCGACAGTTTCAGTTTGTCCCGGCTCCAGATCAGAGACGATCTCAGAGTCACGATCGACTTGACGACGCTGATCGTCAAAAACTTCGGCCCACACCTTGAACGTCGCAACTTTGCTCGAACGGTTCGTCAGCCTTATCTCGAATCCCCATTCGTCACAGGTGACTGGCTGCCACGACGCTTCACCTCGTCGTGCGCGCTGCCAGCCGTAGGTGATCGAACCTTCCGATTGACTCTTATCAGTCTCGCCGTCGGTGTTGTTCCCGACGAGCAACCACACACCAAGGATACCGACGAGCGAGAGCAGCATGACCCAGCCTGGTGGGCGTCGTTTTCCCTTCACATTCGGAGTTGGCGGCGGAAGGTCAGACATTGGTCAAAGATAACCGACAACTAACCACGTCCCACGGAGGCCCACCCTGATCGTCGACGACCTCACCCCTTCGAACGACGTCGAGCCGCTACGCCCGCTCGGTGCCGACGGTCTCGCCCTCTGGCGGTCGGCGAACCCGCTAACCCTTACCCGTCCCGCACTCGAGATGCTTCAGATTCTCTGCGAGCAGATCGACGAGCGCGTCGCGCTTCGCGTCACCGTGTTACGAGATGGTCTCGCCGACGATCGTCGCGCGCTACGCGCGCTCGACACTCAGATCGACGAGGCCCTCGACTGGCTCGACGATGAGGTCACGCGAGCCGCTCTTCAGGAGGTCTCTCTTGTCGATGAACTATCGCGGCGACGCGAGACTCGGCTGCCAGGAGCCGCGATTCCTACTTCGTCCGGACGCCGAGGTCAGCAACGCCGGAGCGGAGGCCGCTGAACTAGCGGAGTCGGTCGGCCTGATCCTCGACCCATGGCAACGTCTCGCGGTCGAGGTCATCCTCGCCGAGCGCGTCGACGGTACGCCCGCCGCCTTCGAGGCGTGTCTCATCTGCCCGCGTCAGAACGGTAAGGGGGCGGTCCTCGAGGCCGTCGAGTTGGCGTGGCTCTTCCTCACCCGAGAGAACCTGATCCTCCACTCGGCCCACGAGTTCAAGACCGCCAACGAGTCGTTCCTACGGATCGCCGCGCTGATCGACGGCTCCGACGATCTACGTCGACGGGTCGCGCACATCCGCTACGCGAACGGCGAGCAGGGGATCGAACTACGCGACGGGCGGCGCCTCAAGTTCGTCGCCCGATCACGCGGATCCGGACGCGGCTTCAGCGGCGACAAGATCGTCCTCGACGAGGCGTATGAACTCGACGCGGCGGCGATGGCGGCGCTCCTGCCGACCCTCTCGGCGAGACCGAATCCGCAACTGGTCTACGCCTCGTCGGCTCCGATGCCGACCTCCACTCATCTCCACCAGGTACGCGCGCGAGCACTGAGGGCGATCGAGACCTCCGACTCGTCGTCACGCCTCGCGTTCCTCGAATGGTCAGCGGATCCCGCCGACGACGTCTCGTCGCTCGACGTATGGGCCCGCGCGAATCCGGCGCTCGGTATCCGAATCACCGAGGAGCACGTCGCGTCGGAACTCGAGGTGATGGGGGAGAACCTCCGAGAGTTCGCCCGCGAGCGACTCGGGATCCCCGACTCCCTCGACGGGGCGACCGGCGTCATCCCTCACGACGCCTTCGCCTCCCTCGTGGACGCGAACTCGATGATCGAGGGACCCGTCACCCTGTCGGTGGACGTGAATCCGGAGCGATCGTGGGCGTCGATCGGCGCGGCAGGTCGGCGAGCCGACGGTCTGATCCACGTCGAGGTCATCGACCGTCGACCGGGCACCGCCTGGATCGTCGAGCGGGTCGTGGAACTCGCTCAGCGATGGCGGTCGCCGGTCAGGATCGACACCGCGTCCCCGGCGGCGAGCCTGATCCCTGATCTCCAGGCGGCGCGCGTCGACGTCGTCGAGGTCTCCCTACGAGATCAGACTCGCGCCTGCGGATCCTTCGTCGACTCGGTCGCGAATCGTCAACTGCGGCACCTCGGGCAGGCGTCTCTCACGAACGCGCTCTCGGGCGCGCGCAAGCGCGCGGTCGGTGAGGCGTGGGCCTGGGCCCGACTCTCGAGTCACGTCGACATCACCCCGCTCGTCGCCATCACTCTCGCGCTCGGCGGCGTCAACACCGGAGGAGGGGCGCGAACTCCTCAGATCCTCGACCCCTGGAGTCTCGTCGATGCGTGACCGTCTCACCTCTGTTATCGAAGCGCTCGGGCTCGGGATCGCCGTCACCGGGATCGCGATGATCCACGCGCCGACCGCGTACATCGTCGGCGGTCTCACGATCACCGCCCTCGGCTGGCTGGGCTCACGATGAGCCTCCTACGACGTCTCGAGCGACGCGAGTTCGTCCCGCTTCAGAACACCGGCTTCGGATCCGGCTTCGCCAACTTCTCAGGCGAGCCGGTCACCGAGTCATCGGCGCTCCAGGTCACCGCCGTCATGGCCTGCGTCGGTCTGATCGCCGACTCGGTCGCCTCACTACCTCTCCGGACGATGAGGCGCGTCGGGTCGCGTAATACGGCGGAGCCGACGCCGCAGATCCTCGTCGATCCGTCGGTCACGGTGACCGCCTACGAACTGATCCATCAGACGGTGACGTCGCTCGCCCTGTTCGGTAACGCCTACCTGTACGTCGACCGAGCGGAGGACGGTGAGCCGCTCGCGCTCACGCCGATCCATCCGAACAATGTCGACGTGACGCGATCCGGTGACGGACGCTCGCGGCTCTACACCGTCGGCGGGAAAACGTGCCCGCCCGATCATCTCGTCCACATCCGATGGTGGACACCGCCGCAGGCGCTCCGCGGACTCTCGCCGGTCCAAGAGCAGAAAACGGCGATCGGTCTCGCTCTCGCGATGGAGCGGCACCTCGCTCAGTTCTACGCCGACGGCGGGACACCGTCATCGGTCCTCGAGTCCGACGCTGACCTCACCGTCGAGCAGGCCCGAGTTCTCCAGGAGACCTGGTTCGCTCAGCACAATCGGCGACGCCGCCCCGCGGTCCTCGCCGGAGGTCTCAAGTGGCGGGCGGTCACCGCGTCCGCCGCCGACATGGAACTGAATGAGACACGGGACGCGCAGATCGCTCAGATCGCCCGTATCTTCCGCGTCCCCGGCTATCTCATCGGCGCGCGATCCGGTGACTCGATGACCTACTCGAACTCGGAGATGGCGGGCCAGCACTTCGTCACCTACTGCCTTCTCCCGTGGATCACCCGGATCGAGACGGCGCTCAGCGCGCTCCTCCCCGCACCGCTCTTCGTGAAGTTCGACGTCGACGCCTTCCTTCGCGCCGACACTCTCTCGCGCCTGCGGGCTCACCAGTTGGCGGTCATGACCGGGATCCGCACTCCGAACGAGTGTCGCGCGGTCGAGAATCTCGAGCCCTACGTCGGCGGCGACGAGTTCGTCCTCGCGCTACCAGGCGCCCCGATGGCGGGATCCGGCGACGTACCACCGCTCGGCGTCGATCCTGAGCCTCCGCTATGACCGACACCTTCACCCCGACCGCGGAGATGCGCGCCGAGGCTCAGCAGGGTCTCGACTGGCGACGCGAGTTCGGACGAGGAGGGACTCTCGTCGGAGTCGCTCGCGCCCGTGATCTCGTCAATGGCAAGGATCTACCGATCGACACGGTGAAACGGATGCGATCCTTCTTCGCTCGACACGCCGTCGACCGTGACGCCGAGGGCTTCCGCCCCGGCGAGGACGGCTATCCGTCAGCGGGACGCATCGCCTGGGCCCTCTGGGGCGGCGATCCCGGTCGCGCCTGGTCTGAGCGGATCGTCGACGAGATGTCCGACGAGTCGTCCTACGAGGCGAGTCGCGTCGACGGACCGGCGTCGACACCGGCGCCGAAGAGCGATCAGATCGTCGGGTCGAAGGAGAATCCGGCGGGGAGCGCCGCGACGACGCAGGGCGCGATCAAACTGTCCGACACCGTCGAGAAGTCGCTCACGAATAAGACGGGGGAGCACAACGATCGGATGCGCGACGAGGGTCGGCCCGACTGGACTCGCGTCACCACCGGCGCGCTCCGCGCCGTCTACCGCCGAGGCGCCGGAGCGTTCAGCACCTCGCATCGCCCCGGTATGACGAGAGGCCAGTGGGCGATGGGGCGCGTCAATGCGTTCCTGTACCTCGCGGAGAACGGTGAGCCGGAGAACGCGGACTACGTCGGCGATAACGACCTCCTGAACCGTGGTCATCCGAGGTACTCGAAGAAGAAAGAGAGAACCGCTCCTATGACTGACCCGATCTACTGCGCACTCGATCATGAGGCTCGTCGTATCGGCGGACGCGACGTCGAGTTCCGCACCGTCACCCTCGGCACGATCGAGGTCCGCGAGATGGACGACGACGACGATCCGCGCGTCAACTTCGTCGGCTACGCCGCCGTATTCAACTCACCGTCGGAGCCCCTCCCGTTCATCGAGACGATCAAGCCGGGGGCCTTCCGACGATCACTCCAGTCGGGCAAGGAGGTGAGGATGTTCGTGAATCACAACACCGACCTCGTCCTCGGCTCGACACGCGCCGAGACCCTGCTGCTCAGTGAGGACGAGCGCGGACTCCTCGTCGAGGGTCAACTACCCGACACCTCCTACGGTCGCGACCTCGCGACGCTCATGGAGCGCGGCGACGTTCACTCCATGTCCTTCGGATTCACCGTCCCTCGCGGCGGCGACTCCTGGTCCGATGACCGATCGAGTCGCGAACTCCGTGAGGTCATCCTCCACGAGGTCTCCGTCGTCACCGGCTTCCCCGCCTACCCCGAGACCGACGCCTCGGTCCGCGACCTCGACGCGACGACCGACGAGCCGATCGTCGAGCCGTCGATACCGCTCGCGGTCCAACAGCGACTCTCTCATCTCTACGCCCGACGGGCCCCCTCTCTGTAGTCCGGAGCGTTCCTCGGACTCGACGACGGTCGAGCACCACGATCACGCCACCACCTCGGAAACAAAGCATCCACCCCCTCAATCCCTCAGGAGTTTTCACCATGTCCAAGCAAATCGACGCGCTCTCCGCTGAGCGGGCCCGCGCCTGGGAGGCCGCTAAGGCTCTCCTCGACGCCGCCGCTGACGAGAAGCGTGACCTCACCGCCGAGGAGTCCGAGACGTTCGATCGCATCAACGCCGATCTCGACGTCAAGGACGCCCGGATCAAGTCCATCATCGACGTCGAGGAGCGCGGTCGCGCCATCGACGAGGCCCGCTCCCGCACCGGAGTCGGCGACCTCGGAGCCTCCGCCGTCGAGACCGGAGTCGACTCCGACGACCAGACCGTCCGCGCGCTCCTGCGCGGCGAGATCCGTTCCGCAACCTTCGAGAAGCGGGCGATCACCAAGTCGTCGGCGACCCTCGTCCCCTCGTCGGTCTACAACCAGATCGTCGAGCACCTCGTCCAGGCGAACGTGGTTCGCGGTCTCGCGACCGTCCTGACCACCTCGAGCGGCGAGTCACTCGCGATCCCGAAGTCGACGGCGTTCTCCACCGCGTCGATCGTCGGTGAGGCCAGCCAAGCATCCGCCTCGGATCCGACGCTCGCCACCACGACACTCGGCGCTTACAAGTACGTCGTGCTCGTCCAACTGTCGAACGAACTGGCGAACGACTCGTCGATCGACGTCGGCGGATTCCTCGCCCGTCAGGCGGGCATCGCCATCGGCGTCGCCACCCGTGGTCACATGACCACCGGCGACGGATCGTCCAAGCCGTTCGGCATCGTGACGCGAGCCTCCGCCGGAGTCACCGGCGCGACCAGCGTCTCGGGCGCCTTCACCGCCGACAACCTGATCGACCTCCGCTACTCGGTCGGCGCGGTCTACACCGCGCAACCCGGTAATGCGTTCATGTTGAACAGTACGGCGATGAGCGCGGCTCGGAAACTGAAGGACTCGCAGAACCGCTACCTGTTCGAGCCTGGTCTCAACGGGAACGTGGACGCGCTCCTCGGCTATCCGGTCCAGATCAACGACTCGATGGCGAACCCGGCGGTCTCGGCTAAGTCGGTGATCTTCGGTCACATCCCCTCCTACTTCATCCGCGAGGTGAATGGGATCGACGTCGCCGTCTCCGACGACTTCGCCTTCGACTACTCGGTCCGCACCTTCCGCGTGACCCTGCGGACTGACGGCGATCTCGTCGATCAGACCGGAGCCGTCAAGGCGTTCACCGGCGGAGCGTCCTGATCCAGTGCGTGACCCTCTCGAGCGTCCCCACGCTCGGGAGGGGATCGCCCTCACCCCTGGAGGGAAAATGAAAGTGAAGATGCTCGTCTCGATCACCGGGACGATCAACGGGAAAGACTGGCCCGCCACCGGCGGAGTGATCGACCTCACCGCCGACGTCGCCGCCGACCTGATCTCGAATCGTTACGCCGAGCCGATCGTCGACACGCCTCCTCGTGAGACCGCCGCCGCCGATCCGGTCACCGAGACCGCCGTCGCCCCGACGGGTAAGGCGCGCCGCAAGCCCGCCGGGGGCTGACCGTGGCGATCACGAATGGCTACTGCTCACTCGCTGAGGTGAAGGCGGCGCTCCGCATCACCGACGCCACCGACGACACTCTCCTGGAGAACGCGGTCGAGGCGGCGTCACGTCGTATCGACGGCGAGACGAGCCGCCGCTTCTACCAGGACGCCTCGACGTCGGCGCGCACCTTCGCCGCATCGCGACCCGATCTCCTCACCATCGACGACGTCTCGACGCTCACCGGACTGGTGGTGAAGATCGACGACGACGCCGACGGCTCCTATGAGACGACGCTCGCCATCGGCGTCGACTTCCAGATCGAGCCGACGAACGCGATCGTCCAGGGTCAACCCGTGAGAGTGATCCGCGCTCTCGACACCGGACTCCCGGTCGCGGCGAACGGTCGGACTCTCGTCGAGGTCACCGCCCGCTGGGGCTGGCCCGCCGTACCCGACGCCGTCCGTGAGGCGACCGTCCTGCTCGCCACGCGACAGTTCAAGCGACTGGACTCACCGCTGGGCGTCGCCGGATTCGGCGACCTCGGCGCGATCGTCGTGCGTCGTATCGACCCCGACGTCTCCGCGCTCATCGCCCCGTTCCGCCTCCCGGTGGTCGCCTGATGCCCGCGACTCCGTCTCAGATCCAGCAGGCCCTCAAGACGAAACTCGAGACGATCAGCGGTCTACGCGCCGCCGACCTCCTGCCCGACAACTTCAACCCGCCGATGGCGATACCGGCTCTCGAGTCCGTCACCTACCACCGCGCCTTCGCCGGAGGAGACGCGGTCCACGACTACTCGATCACCGTGATCGTCGGCGCCGCCTCCGAGCGCGTCGCTCAGAAACGTCTCGACGACTACCTCATGGCGAGCGGAGCGACGTCGATCCGTAGCGCGCTCGAGACCGACCCGACCCTCGGCGGAGTCGTCTCATCGGCGACGGTCGCCACCGCGTCGGGGATCAGCAACCTCGACATCGTCGGGAACCGCTATCTGACGGTCACCTTCGCCGTCACCGTCCACCCGTGAAAGGGACTCCCATGAACAGTTATCGGATCGTCGGCGACCGTGAGGTCGTCGGAAAGAAGCCAGGAGAGGTCGTCAGTGAGAGCGACCTCGACGGCGTGAACATCGCCGCCCTCATCGGGGGCGGTCATCTCCAACCCATCAACCCCAAGGCCGCGAAGGCCGAACCCCCTCAGGAGTAATCGTGGCGAAACTCGTGCTCACCAACCCGTCGATCTCGGTGAACGGCGTCGATCTCTCGACGTCGATCAACTCGGTGACGATCGAAACAAAGTTTGACGAGGTGGACACCACCGCCTTCGGCGACACCGGACGAAAGCGGGTCGCCGGACTCTCCGACTCGTCGATCTCGCTGGACTTCCATCAGGACTTCGCCGCCTCCGCGGTCGAGGCCACGATCTATCCGCTACTAGGCACTACGACCAACGTGATCGTGAAGCCGGTGAACGCGGCGACCTCGGCGACGAACCCGTCGTATTCGATGACCTGCCTCGTCGTTCAGTGGACGCCGCTCTCAGGCGGGAGTGGTGAACTGGTGACCGCCTCGGTCACCTGGCCCGTCTCCGGGGCGATCACCAAGGCGACCTCGTGATCTCCTGGCAGTTGAAGGTGAGCAAGGTCGACGGGAGCGTGGAGATGCTCGCCGTCGGCCCCCGTCAGATCGTCGCCTTCGAGCGTCACTGGAAGATCGGGCTCGCCAAGGCGTTCACCGTCGAGCAACGGATGGAGCACCTCTTCTGGCTCGCCTGGGAGGCCGAGCGGTCGGCGGGTCGCATCGTCCCCCTATTCGGCGACGACTACTTCGAGACCCTCGCGAACGTCGAGATCGTCGGGGCCACCGTCCCTTTCGTCGAGACGGCGTGACGTACCTCATCGCTCAGATCAGCGTCGAGACCGGCATCGCGCCGAACGATCTCCTCGACTCCCCGCCGGGGATGATCGAGGCGATCATCGACGTCCTCCAGCGTCGTCGCGAGAGGAACTAGACATGGTCGTCCGCTCCGCCGACTCGATCCGTGTCGCCGGTCTCGCCGACCTACGACGGGCGATCCGCTCCACCGATCAGACCCTCGGGTCGAACGGGCAGGCGGGTCTCAAGGACGTGAACTACAAGGTCGCCGACTTCGTGGTCCAGCGCGCGAGGACCCGCGCGTCGACCGTCGGACGTCTCGCGGCGAGCGCCGCTCGCTCGATGGAGCCGTCACGATCCGGGGTCGCCGCGAGGATCAACGCGGGAGGACGCTCCGCCCCCTTCTTCGGTGGCGCCGAGTTCGGCGCCTACCGCGACAAGCGTCGACTACTGAAGAACACGCGGGGGAGAGCGACTCTCGTGCGCGATGAGGAGAACATTAAGAAGGTGATCCGCCGCGTGGAGGATCAGACCCTCGCCTACGACCGCTATGGCGGCTCGTCGACGGTGAGGAAGCGGGCGCGTAAGGACTACGGCGCGACGGCGGTGAAGGTCACCGGGACGATGCTCGGCTGGAATCAGTTTCGTGAGTGGCGCGGTAACGGGAGGACCGCGGGCTACTTCCTCTTCCCGACGATAAGGGCGAACATCGACGAGATCGTCGACCTCTACTCCGACGAGATGAGGGACCTCCTCAGCGACGTTTTCCCCGACTAGATCCAGGAGCCGACGATGGCAGACACACGGCGCCTCACGATCGAGGTCCTCGGTGACGCGAAGGGCGCGCTCAGCGCGCTCGACGACGTCGGCTCGCGAGCGAGTCGGATCGGTGAGGGCCTCTTCGAGTTCGGAAAGAAACTCGCGATCGGCTTCGCCGCCGTCACGGCGGGCGGAGCGGTCATCGGGAAGCAACTCGTCGACTCGGCGTCGGATCTCAATGAGGTCACGTCGAAAACCGGAGTGGTGTTCGGCGACGCCTCCGACGAGGTCACCGAGTTCGCTCAGAAGGCGGCGACCGCGTTCGGACAGTCTCAGACGTCGGCGCTGAACGCCGCCTCCACCTTCGGCACCTTCGGAAAGGCGGCGGGTCTCACCGGCAAGGACCTCGCCACCTTCTCCACCGACTTCGTCGGACTCGCCTCCGACCTCGCCTCATTCTCGAACACCACTCCGGAGGAGGCGGTCGAGGCGATCGGCGCCGCCCTACGCGGTGAGGCTGAGCCCATCCGCAAGTACGGGGTGCTCCTCGATGACGCGACGCTGAAACAGAAGGCGCTCGAACTCGGGATCTACAACGGCAAGGGTGCGCTGACCCAACAGCAGAAGGTTCTCGCGGCTCAGGCCGCGATCTTCGATCAGACCACCGACGCACAAGGCGACTTCGCCCGCACCTCCGACGGGGTGGCGAACAAGCAGCGGATCCTCGCCGCCCAGTTCGAGAACGTGAAGTCGCAACTCGGTAGTGCTCTTCTGCCCGCCTTCGGCACCGCCCTCGGATTCATCACCGACCGCGTCCTACCCGCCTTCGGTGAACTCGCGACGATCTTCGAGGAGGAGGGTCTCCAGGGGATCATCGACCGGCTACGGGACAAACTGCCCGAGATCGGTGAGCGGCTCCGAGAACTCGGCGGAAAGTTTGTCGACTGGATCAAGGAGGCGGCGCCTCCGGCGCTCGCCGCCCTCCTCGACTTCCTCAAACGGGTCGGCGAGTGGCTCATCTCGACCGGCCTCCCGTTCCTCGGTGAGAAGGCGAAACAGTTAGGCGTCGCACTCATCGAGTGGATCGGCCCGCGGATCGGTCCGGCGCTCCGCGCGCTCGGCGAGTTCGTCGGCAAGGCCGCTCAGTGGTTCATCGACGAGGGACTCCCGATGCTCGTCGACAAACTCGTCGCGCTCGGGAACGCTCTCGTCGACTGGATCGGTCCGCGCATCGGACCGGCTCTCCAGGCGCTCGGCGAGTTCCTCGGTGAGGTCCTCTCCTGGTTCGTCACCGAGGCGATCCCGAAGATCGGCGCGCAGGCGGTGAAACTCGCGGGAGCGGCTCTCTCGTGGATCGCTGAACTACTGCCGAAGGCTCTCGTCGGACTCGGAAAGTTCGTCGCCGAACTGCTCCCGAAACTCCCCGGACTCTTCTTCGACCTCCTCGGGACTCTCGTCGATCTCGGTCTCGATCTCGCCGACTCGCTCGTCGGAGCGATCGTCGACGGACTCAAGGAGATCGGACAGAAGGGTCTCGACGTCGGCAAGGCGTTCGTGAACGGGATCATCGACTTCATCAACCGGGAGATCATCCAGAAGGTGAACGATCTCCTCGAGTTCACCATCGACCCTCCGGGCCCCGGCAAGATCACTCTCGATCCTCCCGACATCCCGTTCATCCCGAAACTCGCGGCGGGTGGCATCGTCTCCGCGCCGACGCTCGCCCTCATCGGTGAGAGCGGACCGGAGGCCGTGGTCCCGCTCAGCCGTGGGGGCGCCGCTATGGGGGCGACCGTGAACGTCACGGTCAACGGGACCGTCGTCTCGGAGCGTGATCTCATCGAGAGCATCCGAGTCGGACTTCTGAAGGCTCAGAAGAGCGGTCGGCAGGTAGTCCTCGCATGACGCTCCCGCAGATCCGCACCTACATCAGGCCCGACCAGTCGTTCGTCGTAGGCGGGAACCTGACCCTCGGCTCGACCGCTCTCGGCCCCTCGGCACTCCTCGGGCCCGCCATCGCCGCCTTCTATGAGATCACCAGCCTCGTCCAAAGCGTCGCGGTGCGACGCGGGCGAACTCGCGTCACCGACTCCTTCGACGCGGGCACCTGCTCGGTCACCCTCTTCGACTCCGCCGGGGTGTTCAACCCGGACAACGGCTCGTCTCCACTCGTCGGATACGTCAAGCCTCTCCGCCAGTTCCGAGTCACCGCGACCGTCGACGGCACCGAATACATCCTCTTCGCCGGATTCACCGACGCCTACTCCTACACCTACGAGACCGGCGTCGGCGCCTCCCTCGTGACGATCGAGGCCACCGACGCCTTCCGTCTCCTCAACCTCGCGACGATCTCGACGGTCACCGGATCCGCCGTCGGTCAGGACACGGGGACGCGGATCGGCAAGATCCTCGACACCGTCTCATTCGCAACATCTCAACGGGATCTCGAGACCGGGATCAGCACCCTCGCCGCCGATCCCGGATCTCAGCGGTCGGCCCTCGCGGCTCTCCAGGTATGCGAGCAGACCGAACTCGGAGCGTTCTACATCTCGAGCGAGGGTAAGGCGACGTTCCGGAATCGACACACGCTCCAGCAACTCGCCGCCGGAGGAGTGGTCGCCCCCCTCATCTTCAACGAGACGAGCGGCATCCGCTTCGAGAACATCGGTCAGCGTTTCGATGAACAGCAGATCGCGAACGACGTAACCGTCTCGACGGCTACCGGAGCGACTCAGACTGCGACCGACAGTTCGTCGATCGACGCCTTCTTCCGACGCAGTCTCGCGATCAGCGAGACCCTCATCCAAACGACGACCGAGGCGACGGACTACGCCGCGTTCATCCTCACGGCGCGTAAGGAGCCGGTCGTCACGATCGACTCGATCGTCGTCAACGCTCAGGCCATCAGCGCGGGCTCACTCTCGACGATCCTCGACTCGGACCTCCTCGTCCCGATCACGGTGAGCAAGACATACGGGTCCGGATCCGTGACGCGGACGCTCACACTCCAGGCGATCTCGCACACCATCACTCCCGGCGGCTGGCGTATCGACCTCACCACCGCGGAGCCGATCAGCGGCGACGGATTCATTCTCGACTCCTCAACCTTCGGAGTCCTCGACACCAACTACCTCTCGTTCTAGGAGACCCATGCCCGCCACCTTTCCGGTCAGGACCAACTACGTCAACGGCGACATCTACGCCGCAGTCGACGTCAACGACTACGGGCTCGCGACGAACGCTCTCTACGACGCCTCGGCGGTGAAACTGGTGACGACGAAGGGGGACCTACTCGCGGGATCCGCGTCGGCGACCGTCGTCCGCGTCGCGGTCGGCACGAATAACACGGTGCTCTGCGCCGACTCCTCGCAGAGCGGCGGACTCACCTGGCGCGCGGTCACCGCCTCCGACAGTAAGGGCGACGGCGCGGCGACCTCGATCGTGAGCATCGGCACCGCGCTACCGTCCGCGACGTCATCGAAGATCCACTTCGGCACGAGCACACCCGCGAGTGGTCTCGGCGCGATCGGCGACATCTTCATCCAATACTGAGATGGGATTCTTCATCAAGACCGGCGCGTCGACGTGGGACGAGATCAGCGGGACGCAGAAGATCCACGTCAAGACAGGCGCGTCGACCTGGGATCAGGTCGAAAAGATGTTCGCCAAGACGGGCGCGACGACGTGGACGCAGATTTATCAGTTCGACAACGTGGGCCCGACCGGCGGCGGTGTCTCGGCGCTCACCTGGACGCAGGGTCTCCCCGGCTTCACCGTCGCGTTCAATTCGACGGCGGACGCCGAGTCCGGGGTCGCCTCATACTTCCTCCAGGTATCGACGGACGGGTCGATCTACTCGACGGTCACCTCGATCTCGACGGCGGGAGGGTCGACGACCTACTCGGTGGCGGCGGGCCAACGTGGAGTAGTCCACTACTTCCGCACCGTCGCGGTCGATAACGCGGGCAACGCGACCTTCTCGGCGGCGACGTCGGGGTATGCGAAACCGCTCGGGACATTCACCGTCCTGGCACTGACCCACGGCACCTGGATCTCCGACGGCGCGTGGAGGAGCGACTTCGCGAACCTCGGCATCGTGCCCGGAGGTTGGATCGGCACTCAGTTCGACTACCAGTACGGTCACTGGTTCTACGGCTCAGGGGTCTCCAGCGTCGCCAAGGGCTACGTCCCCGACAGCGGGACGATCCGCACGTTCCGAAGTTCTGCCGACGGATGCTCGGGCGCCGTCGTCGCCTTCGCCACCCATAATCACGGATCGGTTCCCGCAGGGAACCCCGGTCTCGACACCGCCCACTTCACGACCGGCACCTCGCAGACTCAGGGGAACGCCAAGGAGTTCACTCTGTCGGCGGCGACTCTCGCTCGGATCGCGGTCGATGCGAACTTCGGGATGTTCCTCTACCCCGGCAACGCTAACGGGACGATCAACGCCACAGCATCGTCGTCCTGCGCGTCCGGGACGACCTACCGCGTGTTCAATTCTCCCGTAGCCGACGCGAACTCGGGTCGCCTCACCCTGGTCTTCAACTGAGGAGCCCTCGTGCCCATCACACCCAACACCAACTTCAGCGTCGGCGCCGTCCTCACGGCGGCACAACAGAACCGATTTCCACGCGGCGTCGTCGCCTACTCGCAAGTGACGACGACCGACTCGACGATCACGAGCGAGGAGGTTCAGATCACGGGTTCCTCGTTCACCGCGGTCGCGGATCGCTACTACCGGATCACCTACTTCGAGCCCGGATTCGGTGCGAGCACCTCGGCGGCGATGACGATGCGAGTCCGTCAGACGAGCATCGCGGGAACGGTCCTCCAGTCGGCAGTCATCTTCAACACGGGAACCCAACAGCAGACGGGCACCCTCTCGAGCGTCAGCACATTCGCGGCAGGCTCGGTCAATGTCGTCGCGACCCTTCAGAACTCCACCGGGACAGGATCGGCGAACCGCTCCGCGACCGCCGTCGCCTTCCTCCTCGTCGAGGACATCGGACCGGCATGAGTTCATTCGTCGGCGGGACGATCCTCACCGCGTCGGCGCTCAATAGCGCGATCAACTCACTGGTGGGTCAGACCGTCGCGCTGACCTCACCGACCTCGGCGACCGTCCCTCTCACGGTGACGGGAGCCGCGTCTCAGTCGGCGAATCTCGTCGAGTTGAAGAACTCGGCGGCGGCTCTCCTCGTCTCGATCAGCGCGAGCGGAGTCATCACCGCGAACGGGCAGGGGCTCACGAGCCTCAACGCATCGAGCCTCTCGTCCGGCACCGTAGGCTCCGCTCGTCTCCCGTCGGTCAACATCGGGACGACGTCGGTCGATCTCACGCGAGCGAGCGGTGCTCTCACTCTCGCCGGTATCACCCTCACCTCACCGACGCTCACCTCACCGGCGCTCGGGACGCCCGTCTCGGGGACACTGACCAACTGCTCGTTCCCGACGCTGAATCAGAACACGACGGGGTCAGCGGCCTCGCTCACGACATCTCGCACCATCTTCGGACAATCATTCAACGGGACCGCGAACGTCTCGGGAGCGATGAGTGGCGTCACCACTTTCAACGGGTCGGGACAGATGGAGGTCAGCAGCAACATCTTCATCACGTCGAGCGGCTCTTTCGTTCAGCACGGGAGCAACACCGGGTCAGGGCAGACGTGCCAGTGGGCTGACTTTCTCGGACTCAAGATTCTCGTGCGAAACACCTCGACGCGAGCGGACAAGGAGAACATCCAGTCTCTCGGCGGCGTCCTCACGCCGACGATGATCGACGCGATCGACGTCACGCTATGGAACCGAAAGAGTGCGCCTGGGATACCCGAGGTCGGCCCGATGGCGGAGGACATGGATGCCATCTCGCCGTTCCTCGCCACGCACGGGAGTGCCATCGGCGACGCCGGTGAGATCGTTCGGACCCCACCTGAAGGGATCAGCCAGAACGGATGGCTGAGCCTCATCACCATCGCCCTACAGGACTGTCGCCGACGTATTACCGAACTAGAGGAAGGATCACAATGACCGCGCAGGTCGACGCGCAGAGCGTTATCGAGTCACTCGTCCGTCAGATCGCCGAACTCGCGCACAAGGTCGCGATCCTCGAGGCGCTACTCGCTCAGGGCACCTCGCTCCGAGAGGAGTCCGAGTGACCTACCCCGCCCGCTCGGTCACCGTACCGGCGGCGCTCCGCGCCCACGGCAACGGTCGACTACCCGACTCGATGCTCAGCAAGATCCGCGCCGGAGGTCGTCTCTACACTCCCGTCGCCGCGATCTTCGACCGCCTCGACGCGGCGGCTCTCGCCGCCGGATACCAACTCCAGACGGTCGGCGACTACCGCTCACTCGACGCACAGATCGCGCTCTTCCGACGCCGCTACGACCTCAACGACCTCGGTCGGATCCCGCGCGTCACTCGACAGTATGAGGGGCGCACCTGGTACCTCCGCCCCGGTCACGCGCCGTCCGCCGCACCGGATCCGAGCGGTCGGCGGGGCTCGAATCACGGGTGGGGGATGGCGGTCGACATCGGTCAGCGGGTCGACGGGAAACTCGTCGCGCTCACCGACTCCTGCTTCTCGTGGCTCTGCGCGAACGCGCCGACGTTCGAGTTCTATCTTCAGACCGGCGACCCTCGATCGCCCGAGTTCGAGCGATGGCACTGGCAGTACGGCGGGCTCCTCGATGAGCGCACACCGATCTCGTCGCCGCACTATCCGGGGACCGCGATCCGACTCGGTGCTCGAGGCGCGGCGGTCCGTCAGATCCAAGCGGTCGTCGGCGCAGTGATCGACGGCTCGTATGGTCCGCGCACCGAGGACGCCGTGAAACGCTGGCAGGCGTCGCGCGGACTCGTCGCCGACGGGATCGTCGGCCCGATCACCTGGGCCGCCCTCTTCGCATAACACCAGGGAAACGGTCCGCTACCTCTACCCATCCCGACGGTCGATCGGCCCGCAGATCGAAACGTCGACGCCCTAATCCGAGCAAAGGAGCCTCCTCATGAGAAAGATCGCCCTGAAGGCGCTCGCCGTGTTCACCTACAACGCCGGAGCTATCCTCCCCGCGACGTCACTCCTCGGAGGCTGGCCCGTATGGAAGGCGGCGATCACCGCCGGAGTGAGCGCGCTCGTCGAGGTCGCCGTCCGCGAGTCCAAGCGACACCTCGAGTCCATCGCCGAGATCGACGTCGAGGCCCTCTGAGATGAGCACCTGGGTCCCGATCGTCGTCGCGATCATCGGCGGCGGAGGTCCCGTCGTCGCGCTCATCACGCGACTCGGTCGGAGGAACGACCGTCAGCATGGCGAGACCGCTCGGACACTCGACCGGATCGAGGTGAAGATGGATCGGCTCGACGACCGACTCCACGATCACCTCCGCGACCACTCGAGGGAAGGCTCAGTTTCTGCTCGCGAGATTTAGCCACTCGTACGGCTTGACGTCCCGCTCAGCCGCTCGGACCATGAGGGCGTAATCGGCAAGGTATTGACGTCCGTCGAGGACAACCCAGAGGCCCGTTTTCAGACTGCCTTCGTCATTCCGAAAGAACCCGTCAGAAGTCCAGAGTCCGACTAGATAATCAACTAACTCCCAGACCTTCTGAATCTGGAACTCAGCGGTTTGATACCCCGACGAGCCCTCAACTCGAAGATAGTTCGCTCCCGGTTCGCTGCTGACGTCGACGGTGAATACGTCAACGCGCATGTGGATGAAGTTGTCCTCCATCTCCTCGATGACATTTATTCGTTCGTCTCCCTTTTGGAACACCAGGTAACGGTAGAGGATTTCAAGGTCTCGCTTATCTCCCGCGCTGAGAGTCGGCGTCTCAGTTGTAGTAGCCCCTTCGGTCGTCGTCGGGGCGTACGTCGTCGGGGCGGCCTCATCCCCTCGCATCACGTCGGAGTCATCGTCACTCGATGACCCCGCCGAGGTAGCGGCTCCGATAATGACGAGGACGATGATGACCCACGCCCAAACAGGGAGTTTCGGAAAGCGTTGACGTAGCCATCTGAGCCGGGACGGCGTCGGAGGCGGGCTCAGAGGGTCCGGTGCTGTCGACTCGTCGCTCATGGTGACCTCGTCCGTCTCGGAGTATCGACAGATTACTTCCGCCATGAACCTCCGGGACCACTCGATCGACTGACCCGCCTCGTCGGGCACTGAGGAGGATCATTGACTAGCAACCTCTCGACGCACCTACGCGATCAGCGTCGGCCCCGTAAGGGGCCGCCCTGCTCGATCTCCCTGATCGTCGCCGCTCTCGGGGACGACGACCGTCGAGCCCTCCTCGACGCGCTCGACGACCCGTCGGTCTCGTCGTCGACGATCTGGAGAGCCCTGCGGGCGAACGGGATCGAGGTGGCGCTCACCACGATCCAGCGTCATCGTCGAAAGGAGTGCCTCTGTGACTCTCTCCGATGACCTACGCGACTCGGGCGGTGACGACGACGTCGCTCTCCTCCGGGTCCGTCGGGAGCGTGACCGAGCCCGTGAGCAACTGCTCCGCGTCGAGACGGAGAATCATGACCTGCGTCGTATCGTCGAGGTCATCGAGTCGACCGAGCGGGTCACGCTGACTCCGCCGACCTGGCTCACCCCGCGACCGTCGAGGACCGCCAAGCGCGCGACTCTCGTCGCGCTCCTCTCCGACACCCACTTCGACGAGGTCGTGCGAGCCGACGAGGTCGGCGGTCTGAACGCCTACGACCGGCGGATCGCCGAGATGCGTCTCCACGCCTGGGTCGACGGGATCGTCAAGATGGCGCGCCACTATCTCTCGGGCGTCACCTACGACGGCGTCGTCGTCCTCCTCGGAGGCGACATCTTCAGCGGCGACATCCATGACGAACTGAAGGAGACCAACGAGGACTCGATCCTCGGGTCCCTGATCCACTGGTCCGAGCGTCTCACCGCCGCCCTCACGGTCCTCGCCGACGAGTTCGGGAAGGTTCACGTCGCCGCCGTCCCCGGTAATCACGGGCGACTCACTCGTAAGCCTCGGGCGAAACTACGGGCCCGAACGAATCTCGACTGGCTCCTCGCCCGGATGCTCGAGCGACACTTCGCCGCCGATCGTCGGATCACCTTCCAGGTCGACGACGGCGCGGACACTCTCGTGCGGATCTACGGTCACGGTCACCTACTCACTCACGGCGACCAGGCGTCAGGCGGGGGAGGGATCGGCGGGATCTGGCCTCCGATCATGCGTCTCCGCGCCCGCAAGGCGGAGCGCGCGATGGCGACGGGTCAACCGTTCGACACCCTCTGGATGGGCCACTGGCACCGGCTCATCGCGACTCCCGGCCTCATCGTGAACGGCTCACTCAAGGGCACCGACGAGTACGCCTTCATCAACAACTTCGGACATGAGCCGCCTCAGCAGGCGCTCGCGATCGTCACCCCCGAGCACAACGTGACGTGGCAGTGCCCCGTGTTCGTCCTCGACCGAAAGAAGGAGCGGTGGTGAAACTTAGTCAGGCGGAGACGAGCATCTCCTACAGAGATCCACCGGCTCCTTCCCGACGGTCTCCTTGTAATAGGTGCTAACCCGATGGTCACACTGAGGACATCGGTACGTCACCAAGGACTTTCCCCGTAAGTGCTGCAGATACGAACCATCGTCCCTTACTGAAGGGGGATTCTCTTCGTTAGAGAAGAATCCTCGTGCCCACAATTCATTTCTTCGTTTGCGTCGTCTAGGAAACTGAAAGACGAGATCGAAAAGATAAGCGATCAGAGCGAGAACGATGGCCCCGCCGATCAGGATTGCCCAGATCATCAACCCAAAACTGAGAGTTTCGTCACCCCAATCACATGGGCCGGAATACTCAGGACAAGAGTCGTCATAGATTCCGCGGACGGTCTCGTACATCAGCACGAGGGAGGGCATAACTGGATCATAAGGGGCCTCCCTCGGTCGGAGGGACTTTCCAACACCCTGACTAAAGGAGCGTCGATGAAACTGAACGCGGCGGATCTGATCTCCCAACTCGTCGCCGAGGAGTGGGAGGACATCATCCCGGTCCACTCGATCCTCGTCGTCGACGCCCTACGCCCCGACGGATCTCACGGCCTCCATCTCGCCCACGACTACGAGTCGCCGCCCTGGGTCCTCCTCGGGATGCTCAAGGCGATCATGGTCGACCTCGAGTCTCGATGGATGCTCAAGGACTGGATCGACGTCGACGATGAGGACTGACCTAGTCCGAGTCATCTGGAACGATGCTCACGCCGTAACCGACGCCTGGACGCCGGTGGCGGATCTCGACTCCGATCCCTGCGTCGTTCACTCCGTCGGTCATCTCCTACCGGAGGTGAAGAGAGGGCACCTCGTCCTCGCGCAGTCGATGATCGACGAGCGCGCCGAGGTCGACGCGGTCCTCGCGATACCGACGGCGATGATCGTTCGCGTCGAGGTGCTCACCGCGACACCGCTACTACCCGTCGAGCCGCTCGACGTCTGATACGCCCCCGCCCTCATCGGCGGGGGCCTTTCGTTTTCACGCGATCTCCTCGTATCCCGGACACATCCCGGACCCG
>Ga0194116_10001762_pt1 | contig 29744 bp, 27 predicted proteins | sample TA2MahsurfametaG_4_FD_148617 | JGI IMG/M metagenome (GOLD analysis project Ga0194116, IMG submission 148617) | Freshwater microbial communities from Lake Tanganyika, Tanzania - TA2015008 Mahale S9 surface | ecosystem: Environmental > Aquatic > Freshwater > Lake | place: Tanzania: Lake...
CCAACGACCAATTTCGCTCAATTGATGGAAATGGTGGCTTTGGTTTCACCAGATTTACGTGTTCGATTCAGCACATCGCATCCTAAAGACATGACGGATGACGTTCTTGAAACAATGGCTAAATACGAAAATATCTGCCCGTATATTCATTTACCAGTTCAATCTGGACATACGGACGTCTTGTATCGCATGAATCGCGGATATACACGTGAGTGGTATCTCGACCGAATTGCAGCAATTAAACGAATTATTCCTGATTGTGCGATTTCAACGGATATCATTACAGGTTTCTGCGGCGAAACGGAAGAAGAACACCAGGACACACTTTCTTTAATGGACGAAGTTCAATATGATTTCGCCTACATGTTCAAATATTCAGAACGGCCAAAAACATTGGCAGAACGTAAATTTGAGGATGATGTTGCTGAGGAAGTTAAAGGACGAAGATTAAACGAGGTGATTGAAAAACAATTGAAATCTTCACTTTTATCGAATCAACGTCAAATTGGAACGACTCAAAAAGTATTGATTGAAGGTCCATCAAAACGCTCAGAGGAGCATTATTGTGGAAGAACAGGGAGAAATTCAATGGCAGTATTTCCTAACAATAATTTCCACAAAGGACAATATGTTATGGTGAAAATCAACGATTGCACCTCTGCAACGCTATTGGGAGAAGTTGTTTCAGTTCTATAAATTACAAACCATGAATGTTCTGCAAGTCAAACAACGTTTCGGGATAATTGGAAATGCTCCATTACTAAATCGCGCTCTTGAAGTAGCTATTCAGGTCGCTCCTACGGATATTTCTGTTTTGGTCACAGGAGAAAGTGGAACGGGAAAAGAAATTATTCCGCAAGTAATTCATCATTTGGGTAAGCGTAAACACGGCGCATACATTGCTGTCAATTGTGGAGCAATTCCAGAAGGAACTATCGATTCAGAATTATTTGGACACGAAAAAGGTTCGTTTACGGGAGCAGCGGGAAGTCGTCAAGGTTATTTCGAAGTTGCGAACGGAGGAACAATCTTTTTGGATGAAGTTGCCGAATTACCCATGCAAACGCAGGTTAGATTACTTCGTGTTTTGGAAACTGGAGAATTCATTCGAGTCGGATCATCCAAAGCGATAAAAACAAATGTGCGAGTTGTAGCTGCAACCAATGAAAATATGCAACAAGCAATCGCATCTGGGAAATTCAGAGAGGATTTATTTTACCGCTTGAATACAGTTCCTATTTCTCTTCCAGCTTTGAGAAGTCGCCAAGAAGATATTCATTTGATTTTCAGAAAATTTGCCCACGACTTCGCAGAAAAATATCGGATGCCTGCCATCAAATTAACTGAAGATGCTGTTGACGTTTTACAATCCTATCCATGGCCTGGAAATGTGCGTCAATTGAAAAATTTAGTTGAGCAACTATCCGTTATTGAAACAAAACGCGAAATAGATGGATTTATGTTGTCTTCTTATCTTCCTCAACCAAATGAGAAAGTAACGGCGTTAGTTGGGGCTAACAATTCGGATAGTTTTTCCGAACGCGAGTTGATGTATAAATTCTTGTTCGATATGAAGAAGGATTTGACTGAATTGAAAAAATTGGTGATTGATGTGATTGGACAAGGCTTGACGACGCCGTTGAATACAGATCAAAATGAGGTTCTGAATCGAATTTATCAAGAAGTAAATGAAACAAACGCATTGATTCCGAGGGTTCTTCCAGCACCAACTGTCGAATCCAATTACCAAATAAAAAGTGCTGATTCCTTTGAGGTTCACGAAGAAGTTGAAGAATCATTATCGCTTGAGGATCGTGAAAAAGAACTCATTAGAAAAGCGTTGGATAAACATCGTGGAAAACGAAAATACGCTGCCAACGAACTAGGAATTTCTGAACGGACGTTGTATCGAAAAATCAAGGAATATAATCTAACTGATTTATGAGAATTTTTCTTTTTGCGTTGATTTCATTTTTACTTTCAGCTTGCTGGCCCTCAAGTATTTCATTTAAAGATACAGGATCGATGCCTGAAGAATGGAAAACATTTTCGGTTAAAACATTGGATAATAATGCCGCGAATTGTCCCTTGAGTTACTCCCCTTTATTAACGGAACAAATAAAAGACGGAATCCAAAACAACACCAGATTATTGCTCAATACGCAAATCGGAAAGGGAGAAGTGAACATTGAAGGAAATATCAGTTCATTCAATGTTGCGCCTTTAGCTATTCAAGGAAACGATAACGCATCTAAAAACCGATTGACCATTTCTGTTCAATTTACAATAAATACCACCAAACCAAAGGAAGAAAGTTTTAATTTAGCCTCGACTCGTTTTGCAGATTTCGATGCTTCAGTTAATTTGTCTTCGATTGAATCCAAACTTCTAGAGGAAATCAACGAGCAAATCGTGCAAGACGTGATCAATAAACTTTTGAGTAACTGGTAATGTTAAATAGTGATTACATTCATTTGAAAATTAAAGATCCTGAAACTTGTTCTTCGGAGGATGCAGGCAATTACAAAGAATTGATTGAACTTTACCCCTATGCTTCTACGTTTTCAATTTTATACTTAAAATCGCTTGCCAATTCAGGTGATATCCGTTTGGAAAATGAACTTGAGAAATTCGCTTTTCGCATCAATGATCGAAGTGTTCTTTACAAATTGATCCATACACAACATTCTGAACCTATTTCAACAGAGGAAAAAGTTAAGGAAATTATTTCAGAAGTAAGAGTAGTGGAATCTTCAAACACTATTGAAAAATTGGAAGAAGAGGAAATCAACGTTATTTCAGAACCAATTAAATCTGAACCTGAAGAAATCGTTGATATTCAAGAGATTGAACCAATTGAAGCGGATGAACACGTTGCTGAACAAGACGAATTAGATAAACTAATAACATCTGCTGCTATCGCTTCCACTTTTGTAGAGAAAGAATTGGAATCGCTTCCAGAGATTAAACAGGAAGTTGAAATCACCGAAATAATTGAGGAAAAAGAAAAACCTGAAACAATTCAAAAAACAATTTCCGTTGAGGAAAAGATTGAAAATTCTTCCCCAAAATCATTTACGGATTGGCTAAAGGCATCAACAAATTCAATTCAACAAGAAATTGAAAAGGAGCTTGAAGAAGAGCGTAAACCGGAATACTACACGTATGAAAAACCGAAAAAGGAATTCTTCTCTCCTAGCAAAAAAGCAAAGGAAAGTTTAGACGAAAACAAAATGCCTGTGAGTGAAACATTAGCTAAAATTTTTGCTTTACAAGGTAATTTTTCGAAGGCAATTTATGTTTATGAACAATTAATCTTGATTTTTCCCGAAAAAAAGCCTTTCTTTGCAACCCAAATTAAAAATTTAAAGAAAAAACTTAATCCTTAGTTATGGAACTTATACTTTCAATTCTAGTCATTTTAGCCTGTATCCTATTAATTTTTGTGGTATACATTCAAAACCCCAAAGGTGGAGGTTTAAGTTCGGATTTCGGTTCCGCTGCTCAATTGGGTGGAGTGCAGAAAACCAATGAGTTTATCGATAAATTAACATGGTCTTTAGCTGGATCAATTGCTGTAATTAGTTTATTATTGACGTTGCGTCAGCCAAAACCTTCAAAGCCGCTTGTTCAACCTAAGAAAACGGAACAAACCCAAAATCCGAATCAAACGCCAAATCAAAAACAAAATCCGACCAACGGTAAATAGAATAAAAAGATTCTAATGCACATGTAGTGTCAGTATGTCATTCATTCTGACACTTTTTTTATAGAAAAAATATTAAAAAAATGAAAATTTGTCTCAATTCTTAAATGGCACGAAGTTCGACGAATCGAGAGAAAATTAGTTCTAATTTATAAAAATATGTCAGTAAAATTTAAACCTTTGGCAGACAGAGTTCTGATAGAACCAGCGCCAGCAGAACAAAAAACGGCTAGTGGAATCATTATTCCTGACACAGCAAAAGAAAAACCATTGAAAGGAACTGTTATCGCAGCAGGACCAGGAAAAAAAGACGAACCTATGTCTGTAAAAAAAGGAGATTCAGTTCTTTACGGACAATACTCCGGAACAGAAATTAAAATCGATGGGAATAACTTTCTGATTATGAGAGAATCAGATATTTACGGAATTTTTTAATCAAAATTTTTAAACTTAATAAAAATGGCAAAAGATATCTTTTTTGATGTAGAGGCAAGAGAAAAGTTAAAAAAAGGAGTTGATTCATTGGCTGATGCGGTGAAGGTAACTTTAGGTCCTAAAGGACGAAACGTTGTTATCGGTAAAAAATTCGGGGCGCCACACGTAACCAAGGATGGTGTTACTGTTGCGAAAGAAATCGAATTGAAAGATCCAATTGAAAATATGGGTGCCCAAATGGTGAAAGAAGTAGCCTCCAAAACAGCAGATATTGCAGGTGATGGAACCACAACCGCAACAGTATTAGCTCAAGCAATTGTTAGTGCTGGGCTTAAGAACGTAGCAGCTGGTGCAAATCCTATGGATTTGAAAAGAGGAATTGATAAAGCAGTTGCCGAAGTAGTTAAGAATTTAAAGAAAATTTCGAAAGAAGTTGGCTCAGACAATTCCAAAATCAAACAAATTGCATCGATTTCAGCTAACAACGACGAAACAATTGGAGCACTTATCGCAGAAGCAATGAAAGTTGTAGGAAACGATGGCGTTATCACTGTGGAAGAAGCAAAAGGAACAGAAACCGAAGTTAAAACAGTGGAAGGAATGCAATTCGATAGAGGTTATTTATCTCCTTACTTTGTAACGAATACAGAGAAAATGATCACAGAAATGGAAAATCCATTGATTTTGATCTGTGAGAAAAAAATCTCAAGCATGAAGGAATTACTTCCAGTTTTGGAACCAGTTGTTCAGGCTGGAAAAGGCTTAGTAATCATAGCTGAAGACGTTGATGGTGAAGCACTTGGAACATTGGTTGTTAACCGATTAAGAGGTTCTTTGAAGGTTGCTGCCGTGAAAGCTCCGGGTTTCGGTGACCGAAGAAAAGCTATGTTGGAAGACATCGCAATCTTAACAGGTGGACAAGTTATTTCTGAAGAGCGTGGAATGACTTTGGAGAATGTAACAATGGACATGCTTGGAACAGCTGCAAAAATCGAAATTGATAAGGACAACACAACCATTATTAACGGAAAAGGCAAGAAATCTGATATTACAGCACGCGTTGGACAAATCAAAGCACAAATCGAAACAACAACGTCGGATTACGACAGAGAAAAACTTCAAGAAAGATTGGCGAAATTAGCCGGTGGAGTTGCTGTTCTTTATGTAGGCGCTCCAACTGAAATGGAGATGAAAGAGAAAAAAGACCGCGTTGACGATGCATTAGCTGCAACAAGAGCTGCCGTTGAGGAAGGCATCGTTCCAGGAGGTGGTGTTGCGTTGATTCGAGCAATTGAAACATTAGACAAACTGAAAGGTGAAAACGAAGATGAAGTTACGGGTATCGCAATTGTAAAACGTGCAGCTGAAGAGCCGTTGCGTCAAATCATTGCAAACGCAGGTGGTGAAGGAGCAGTAATAGTTCAAAAAGTAAGAGAAGGAAAAGAAGACTTCGGTTATAACGCAAGAACAGAAACCTATGAGAAGCTTTATAAGGCGGGTGTAATTGACCCAACCAAAGTAACTCGAATCGCTGTTGAGAACGCTGCTTCAATTGCTTCGATGTTATTGACAACAGAATGCGTTATCGCAGATCAACCGGAGGAATCTAACCCGGCTGCTGCCATGGCAGGAATGGGTGGAGGAATGCCTGGAATGATGTAGGATTTACAAGAGTTCGCTTCGGTGAACTCTTTTCCATTTTCTTCTTCCCGATTCATTCGGATAGCGGAAAGTGTCATTATAACCAAGGTCGTCGAAAGACGGCCTTTTTTGTGTTTATTAAAATCTTAAATTTGTTTTATGTGCTATAGTAATTCTTCGACCTCAACGAATATTGACCTTTCCAATCGGTATAGGAAAACCATTGACTCGATTCCTGAACAAACTATTTATTATGCAAGTGGATTTAATTTCCCAACTTGGCGCGTAATAACAAATAACGATAACGTGCAACTTATGAAATGGGGGTTGATTCCGAATTGGTTTAAAGAAAATGATACGAGTGAAATCGCACGGAATACATTAAATGCTCGAACAGAGAGTATTCACGAAAAAGCTTCATTCAAATCTCTTATTAAAAACGGGCGTTGCATCATTCCGTCAACTGGATTTTTTGAATGGAAACATGAAAATAAAAACAAAATACCTTATTTTATTTTCCCAAAAAATGATAATGTTTTTTCGATGGCAGGTCTGTTTGACCAATGGGATAATCCAAATACAAAAGAGACAATTACAACTTTCTCGATCTTGACTTGTGAAGCTAATGCTTTTATGTCGGAGATTCACAACGTAAAAAAAAGAATGCCCGTTATCTTATCCTCAAATAATGAGCGCAATTGGCTCAAAGGTGAAGGTGTAATAGAAGATTACTTGAAAGAATTGAACAATGAAATGGGAGCGCATCAAGTTGATTCGAGAATTCTAAAGCAAAAAAATCCAAATATTTTGGAAGCTCAATTGCCATTCGAGCCAAAGAACATTCAACAAACTTTGTTTTAAGTAAAAATTATGGTATCTTTTTTGTTAAAATGAATTTCTAATTTTGAAAAACTAATTGATCATTGATGCTTAAATTCATTCCTTTCCTTTTCTTCATTCTATTCAGTTTATCTTCTTGCATCGAAATCGTTGATGATTTATCATTAAAAAGTGATGGATCTGGAACTTTTAAATACACTGTTAATCTAAGTTCTAGTAAAATAAAGGTGAACTCAATACTAGCATTGGATAGCATAGATGGAAAAAGAGTTCCAAACATCGATGAAATTAGACAAAAAATAGAGCAATTTGTAAAAACATTAGATGCACAATATGGAATTTCGAACGTCAAAGTAGAAGAAAACTATACGGATTTCATCTTTAAATTTCAATGTGATTTCACAAGTGTTTTAACGCTGCAAGATGGTTTAAAACAATCAATCTTCATTTTATCTAAAGAAAAATCTATCCCTCAACTTGATCACAATTGGTTGTCTTGGGACGGCAATAAATTGGTTCGTTCAATTCCGGAAATTACTGGTAAAAAGATTAATGAGATTAATAATTCGGATATAGAGCTTTTGAAAAAAGGTTCTTACACATCAATAACTCGTTTTGACAAGACCATTGACAAATTTGAAAATCAAGCGGCTCAACTTTCCAAAAGTAAGATGGCTGTAATGGTTAAAACTGATACGTATCGTTTAAAAGAAAATCAAGATATTCTTGAAAATACAATCTATTTAGGTTTAAGTAAAAACTAACGAGATTATTCGTAACTTCGCCTCACTGACTCGCCGATGAAATTTAAGTCTTTGTTTTTGATAGCTTTAATTTTCAATTTGAGCATTTTATTTTCTCAAACTTCCGAATACCTGATACCAAAAGATGCAGTTACGGTATTTAGTATCAACAACATTAGTCTGCTGCAGAAAGTTTCGGTCGATGAACTTATTTCCTATGATTTCATGGAAGAAGTTCATCAAGAATTATTTGATGGCTCTACCACAGGCAAAACACTGAAAGATTTAGGATTGGACTTTGACCAAAAGCTGAATGTATTTTATGGAAAAGGTCTGAAAAACGAAATTTCTGGATTTTCATTCGGTGTAAAATCAAAAGAACAGCTGTTTACTGTTTTTGACGATTTTGAAATGTTACACAAAGACTTTCATGGGGCACAGGTTTATGGTTCTTTCTTCAATAATTTGATTATTCGAGACAAATCCGCTCTTCTTATCCGTGTTGAACCGACAATGGAATTCATTGATCAAATGACTGATTCAATTTGGTATTCACGTGGAAATGAAAGTCCATTTGACTATGTTCCGCAGGACGATGGCGCCATAATGGACGAGGAAATATATGATGAAGCTATTGAACAACAGATATTTCCAGAGGCCTCCGATGATCCGAATGTAAAAAATTATTACGAACTGAGGGATAGTGTGCAGCTGGTTATTCAGCGAAATCAACTTGATGTTATTTTACACGAATTACTTGAAAAAAAACAAAATCTCATCGCTTTTGACCCTCGTTTTGGCGAACAAATCCAACACAATTCAGATGGAGTTTTTTACATGGATAATTCTCGGAATTTGGAAAAGGCAAGTGGCCTATGGTATTTTCAAACTATTCTTCCTACATTATATAATGACATTCAAGAATTATATACCGGAAATGTTATTCTCGGTGATATGTATTTTAAAGATAATTCTGTTGAATTTGTTTTGGACGCGAGATATGGCGAGCAATTAGGCTCAATCTACGGAGAGATGAACGACTCTCGTTTTGATAAAAACACTTTAAAATACATTCCACAAACTAGCACGGGCTATTTCACTTACAATGTTAATCTGCGAAAAGCCTACGAAAAAGCGTATGAGGTTGTTATGCCTATTTTAATGGATGAAAAGAATGCGCAAATAGCAATGAACGTTTTAACCATCGAATTATTAAATGAATACATCAATAAAGACGCACTTTTCGGAACATATAAAGGAAGTATGTTTGGTTTCTTCAACGGAATTAAAAAAATTAAAACAAAAAAAATAGAATTTTTCTATAACGAAGATACATTTGAATACGGAGAGCGAGAGGCAGAAGCCGAGGAAGATATGCCAATTTTCACTATTGGCATTTCAATCGATAGAGATGATATTCCCGAAAAAATAATGAAGCACTTAGGTCGACTAACATCAAAAATTAAAAACATGGGTGATTACTGGCGAATGGATAATGCTATTCTCGATGCCGCTCCTGTGTTTTTGATTAACAAAAATGGATTATTGATTTTAACAAATGATGAAGACCTTGCTGTTAATCACTCGAATGGTTATGGAAAAGAAAAATTGGCTAAAATAAATGTCAAGAAAGCTAAGAAAAGTGGATTCATGTACGGTGCAGTAGACATCGCTGAAACTTTAAATCGATTCCCTACAGACATCTTAAGTCCGAGACAAAACGAAATGATTCAATCGCTAAAAGGTAAATCAGGTAAACTTGAACTAACCTCAAGTGAAACTACCAAAAGTCACACATCCTTCGATATTAATTACGTTTATGAAGGGAAAGAGTCTTCGGCAAAACACTTGCTTGACTTGATAAATACAATTTACGTCGTCTCAAAATAAATCGTTTTGGCTAAAAAGGTTTTAACTATAATCGTTTTAGCTCTTTTACTTGCGGGGTTTCTTTACCTAAGACCCTTTCTTTTTAAAAAGGAGGCGCCACCGCGTTTAATAGATCGATTGCCTGAAGCAGAGTTCATGGGAAAAGCTAACATACTTGAATTAGCAAGAGAAACAACCGGAATGATGTTTTATAATAAAGTTTCATATCGTGATTTTACTTCATACGAATTTATCCTAAGTCAATCTAAAATGTATGGGGTGGATCTTCAAAAACCGGCCTATTTATTTGGCAATGAAAATGGAAACTTAGGTGCAATTTTACATGTATCCGACAGTTCAAAAACATCAAATGGAATAGATCGAATTCGAAACTTTGTAACCATTCGTGATAGTCTCATCTATGACACGAAAATTTGGTACATCCCAAAACAAAACGCTTACATTCATTATGGAAAAAATTACTTATTAATTTACTCTGGATCAAATTTCAGAACGATTTTAAATCAAGTATTGAATTCCAAAATATATAAACAGAGAAAAGAATGGAATAAATTTTTAAGTCTTAAGGAGTTTAAAAATGATCATTTAGTCATCTACTCAAATTGGAAAAAACTAAATCGCTTCGGGATTGAAACGGCTCTTTTTGCGCATGATAGCGATTCGATAAGTTTCAATTTAAAGAGTTATTTGAAGAAGAAAACACCATTTCATATAAAGAAGAAATCCGCAGGGATCGCTTTCGCGAGTATTGCTAATTCAAAAAAGTCTGTTGAATTTCATCTCGATATCGAAAAATTGAACGAACATCCAGAGGACTCACTTTATGTTTCCCTTGTCCAAATCGGAAGAAAATTTGGATTTCCTATTGTTGAATTTCTAAATGCTTGGAACGGTGATTTGTGCTTTGCAGAAGGTGGAACACAAAAAATCCAGGAAAAATATGTTACCACGGAATTAGATGAAGAGTTCAATGTTTCAGAAGTTGAAAAAACAAGGGAAGTAGAGGTCCAAGGATATTCCTTGCTTATTTCAACAAATGATAAAGGTTATCTATTTGTAAATCGTTTGTTTCAAAAAGGCTTCCTTAGACAGGACGAAAAGAAATTCAGAGTGTTGTTTTCTCCACCCTTAAATTTTATTCAAACTCGTGATTTCATTTCACTTTACTCTGGCTCAACGGCACCCAAATTTAATCTTGGCGAGCAAAATAGGATTTTTTGGACTAATCAAGAAACAAGATATTCATTTCAATTAGATTCGTTAAATACTTATGAGATTTTTGGAAGTATGCAAATTCCTGTTGCACGCTTATTCAAAAGAAACAAAATCAATTAATCTAATTGGCAAATTCAAATTCCTCTGAATTTTCAGCTATATAATTCAGTATTCCTAGAATTTCTTCATAATCAGAACTTGTTACCAACTTAGTTCGATAATCCTTGAAATGAGCAATTCCTTTAAAATAATTAGTATAATGCCGCTTCATTTCATTTATCCCAACTGTCTCACCTTTCCATTTGACACTCATTTCCAAATGATCTTTGGCGGCTTGAACTCGATCTATTATTCCTGGAGCCAATAAATGTTCTCCTGTTTTAATGAAATGCTTAATCTCGTTAAAAATCCATGGGTAGCCGATGCTTGCTCTTCCAATCATAACACCATCTACTCCATATCGATTTTTATATTCAACCGCTTTTTCAGGTGAGTCAATATCGCCATTACCAAAAATTGGAATTCGCATACGGGAATTGTTTTTTACCTCACCTATCAAAGTCCAATCTGCATCACCTTTATACATTTGTTTTCTGGTCCGACCGTGAATAGACAAAGCTTCAATTCCAATATCTTGCAGACGTTCGGCTACTTCAACAATGTTTTTCGTGTCATCATCCCATCCCAATCGTGTTTTTACGGTAACGGGCAATCTTGTTGATTTCACCACTTCAGCGGTCATTCGAATCATTTTTGGGATATCCTGCAGAATTCCAGCACCAGCACCTTTACATGCCACTTTTTTTACCGGACAACCATAGTTGATGTCCAATAAATCAGGTTTTGTGCGATCGATAATTTCTGCAGCTTGTTTCATACTTTCGATTTCAGAACCAAAAATCTGAATGCCTATTGGACGTTCATATTCGAAAATATCTAATTTTTGAACGCTCTTCGCTGCGTCACGAATCAATCCTTCCGAAGAAATAAATTCCGTGTACATCAAATCCACTCCATGCTTTTTACATAAAGCTCGAAAAGGCGGATCAGAAACATCCTCCATCGGAGCCAAAAGCAAGGGAAATTCCCCCAATTCTATATCGCGAATTTTAACCATTATTTTTTGAAGAAGTCTGGACGTTCTGTTTCAATAACTTTCAAATAATTTTTTAGTTCTTGCTCGTTGGATGATTTCAAAACCATCAACATATTTTCGGATTCAACAACAATGTAATCTTTCAAGCCATCAAGAAGTACCAATTTATTTTTAGGAACATTCACAAGGCAATTCTCTGAATTAAAAGCAAAAACGTTATTTCCAATAATTGAATTCGTGTTTTCATCTTTCTTTAAATGTTCAGTCAAACTTCCCCAGGTTCCCAAATCACTCCAATCGAAATCAGAAAGAACAACAGAAACATTTTTTGCGTGTTCCATGACCGCAAAATCGATTGAAATATCCTCGCAACGATCGAATGCATTGTAAATGAAGGATTCTTCTTCCCCAGTTTCATATTTACTCAAATCAGATGCAAACAATTGATATAACGCAGGTTGAAAAGTTTCCAAAGCATGAAGAATAACATCAGCTCTCCAAACAAAAATACCAGCATTCCAATAAAAATTTCCAGCAGAGACAAATGATTTAGCAGTTTCAAGATTTGGTTTTTCCCTAAACTGAATGACATCTGTCGCTTGACCTTTCTCAACATTGGCATTTTTGTCGAATTCAATGTATCCATAACCAGTATCAGGTCGAGTTGGAGCAATTCCGAGCGTAACTAAATGCTTTTTCTCGTTTGCAACGTAAATAGCAGTTCCAATAATTTCATTAAAACGTGTTTCATTAACAATCAAATGATCGGAAGGAGTTATAATTAAAGTCGCTTCTGGGTTTGAATTATAAATTTTTGAAGCTGCAAAAGCAATACAAGGCGCCGTATTTTTTCGCATTGGTTCGCATAAAACTTGCTCAGTTTTCAGCTCAGGTAATTGTTCAAGAACCAATTCGCGATAAGAAGTATTTGTCAAAATATAAATCTGTTCAGTAGGAACCGTTTTCTGTAAACGCTCAAAAGTCAAACGCAAAAGCGATTTGCCAATTCCCAAAACATCCAAAAATTGTTTCGGATTTTGAGGCGTTGACATGGGCCAAAATCGACTTCCGACTCCGCCTGCCATAATTAGTCCGTAATTGTTATTCTTCATAGGGTTTTATTAATTGAACTATTGCCAAAGCATGAATGAGGTATTGCTTTCCACTCGTTAATTCTTTACAAAGGTAGCGACTTCTTCTCAGTAAACCTTTTTCAAATGCTCGTCCTTTCAGTGAAAAATGAGAAGATACAGGAATTTGCTCAAGTGAAAGGTCATCAGACGTTGAATCGTATTTTTTCAGCACACGAGATAAATGTATATCCGAGCATGATGAAGCTTTTGTTTTTGTAAACGTTCTCCAAAGTACTTTTTCGACATCATCCGGAAGTTTTTTACTCAACAATACTGGTTCAAGTAAAGCTCGAAAAGCATTTTTCCATTCTAATCCGTGAGGAGCGACCCGATTTCCATATTGTCGATATGTATTCAAATGAGCAAGTTCATGCAGAGTTGTGATTAAAAAAGCATATTTATTCAAATTTCCATTAACGGTGATAATTGGTTTTTCTCCTTCCGATCTTATTCGAAAATCCCCCAATTTTGTTGATCTTTCTGGAACAATTTTGAATTTAACTTTTGCATTTAGTATTAATTCGACCAAATATTCAACGAAAAATTCTGGAGCAAATCGTGCGAGCGTTTGATGAAAATACTGCTTTTTGTCTATCATGTACCTTACAAAAATAGAAAACTAAATCCGTTGAAAGTCGACTCATTTTTAAATATTACTTAAATTAGCCCTGTGAAAATCATACAAAATATTGGAAAATACTGCCTAATGCTCACCGTGGTTTTCACTCGGCCAAGAAAATGGAATATTTTTTTCAGACGTTTGTTTGAGGAAATTAACGGAATTGGAATCAACTCTCTTCCCATTGTAGCGCTGATGTCTACCTTCATCGGGGGAGTCATCTCCTTGCAAACAGCGTCCAATATGTCAAGTCCACTTTTACCGGACTACACTGTAGGATACATTACACAATCAAGTACCATTTTAGAATTCTCCCCTACCATTATATCGCTTATTCTTGCAGGAAAAGTGGGGTCGAATATTGCATCTGAAATAGGCACAATGCGCGTTACAGAGCAAATAGACGCGTTAGAAATTATGGGTGTCAATTCGTTAAATTTTTTAGTTCTACCGAAAATAATGGCAGCAGTGCTATACTTTCCTGTATTGGTTATTTTTTCAATGGCTTTAAGTATGATTGGAGGTTGGATGGCTTTGGTTCTTTCTGATCTCAGTACGACAGAAACATATTTATTCGGTTTACGAGCCTTTTTTGAACCTTCAAACATCAATTACGCATTAACAAAGACAGTTGTTTTTGGTTTTTTAATCGTATCAGTTGCCTCTTTTTATGGTTACTATGTTAAAGGAGGATCTTTGGATGTTGGGAAAGCTTCAACGCAAGCTGTAGTAAGCAGCAGTGTTTGTATTCTAATTGCGAATTTCCTTTTAACTCAAATGATTTTACTTTAATGATTGAGGTAAAGAATATAAATAAATCATTTGCCGGAAATCAAGTTTTAACGGATATCAATACCTCCTTCGAAAAAGGAAAGGTAAATCTAATTATTGGACAATCGGGACATGGTAAATCCGTACTTGCCAAGTGTATGGTTGGTTTGCATGAGGTCGATACAGGTGAAGTGCTCTATGACGGTCGTGATTTCACAAAAATGGATCGAGTTCAACGAAGTGAGATTAGGCAGGAAATCGGTATGCTTTTCCAAGGGTCTGCTTTGTTTGATTCGATGACGGTTGAAGAGAATATCATGTTTCCACTTTCAATGTTTACGAAGATGACAAAAGGCGAAATGTTGAATCGCGCGAATTTTTGTTTAGAACGGGTCAATTTGAGTGGTAAAAATAAATTATTCCCAGACGAATGCAGTGGTGGAATGCAAAAAAGAATCGGTATCGCAAGAGCAATTGCCATGAATCCAAAATATCTTTTTTGCGACGAACCAAATTCAGGGCTAGACCCAAAAACTTCTATTTTAATTGATGGATTGATTAAGGATATCACCAAAGAATATCAAATGACGACTATCGTCATTACCCATGACATGAATAGTGTAATTGAAATTGGAGACAATATCATTTTCGTTTATCAAGGTAAAAAATGGTGGCAAGGCGATCGAAAATCAATAATTACGACTGACAATCCTGAAATTATGGGATTCGTTTTCGCTTCCGAATTCATGAAAGAAATTCGAAGCTCCATGCGCGAAAAAAGAGGTTAATTTATTTCTATTTATTTGTTTTTTAAAAATTACGTTTATCTTTGCATCCCAATTTCAACAGACTGATTGAAATTGGAGGACTCAATCGAGAGTCCCAGTGATTGAAATAAATGCGGATGTGGTGAAATTGGTAGACACGCCAGACTTAGGATCTGGTGCCGAGAGGTGTGCGGGTTCGAGTCCCTCCATCCGCACTGTGAGGTCTCGTTTTAGAACGAGACCTTTTTTATTTAACGTGGATTAAAACTAAATAGAATGAACGTTTTACGTCAAGATGTAGATGCATTGAATGCAGTGTTAACGGTAAAAATCAACCCGGAAGATTATCAACCGAAGGTAAAGGCTGCTGTTGAAAAATACAGAAGAACTGCTAAAATTCCTGGTTTTAGACCAGGCCATGTTCCGCAAAGCTTAATTCAAAAACAATACGGTAAAGCGTTTTTAGCCGAAGAGTTGAATAAATTGGCAAATGACGCGCTTTATAAATTCATCATTGAAAACAAACTTGATATTTTAGGAAATCCAATTCCAAAAGAAAATTCGGACGTTGTAGGAAGTTTTGATCAACCAAGCGATTTCGAATTCGCATTTGAGATTGGCTTCTCCCCTGCTCTCGATCTACCATTAAACGACAAAAGTAAATTTGATTACTATACTGTAAATGTTGACAAAGTACTAATTGATAAGCAAGTTGAAGATTTACAGAGACGTTACGGAAAATTAACTTCAGTTGAAACCGTGGCTGAAAAAGACATGGTTCTTGGAAAGTTTGAAGAGCTGAATGAAGACGGATCGGTTAAAGAAAATGGAATAAGTCATTCAACAACTATTTCACTTGAGTTTTTGGAGGATAAAAAATCTATAAAACTTTTGGTAGACAAAAAAGTGAATGAAACCTTTGAATTAGACCCAAACGCCGTTTCAAAAGGAGACAAAGACAAAGCGACCTTACTTGGAGTTAAAGAAGAGGATTTAGTAACAGTTGGAAGCAAATTTCAATTCACAATTACAGACATTAAACGAATGGAGTTTGCCGCATTAGACGAATTTCTTTTTGAGAAATTATACATGGATGGTGAAGTAAAAACGGAGGAAGATCTCAGAAACCGCGTTAAAACTGATTTGGAAGGTATGTTCTCAAACGACTCCGAGCGCATTCTAACGCGTGATGTTTATCAGTATTTAATCAATGAAACTAAAACAGAATTACCTGAAACGTTTTTGAAAAGATGGATCAAACTTTCAAGTGAGAAACCAATTGCTGATGAAGATTTGGATAAAGAATTCGATGCTTATTTGAAATCACTTAAATGGCAATTGATTCAAACTAAAATCTTTAAGGATAATAACATTCAGTTAAATAACGAAGAAGTTTTGACCTACACGAAAAGACTGTTAGTTGGAAATTACGCCCAATACGGAATTCCTGCTCCAGACGATGCGGAATTAACTGAAACAGCACAACGTCTTCTTAAAAATAAAGAGCAAGCAAACGGAATTTACGACCGTTTGGCTGAACAAAAATTGACTGAATTTTTCAAGAACACGGTTAAGCTGAATATTAAGTCAATTAGCTACGAAGAATTTGTTGAAATCGCTTCGAAAAGCTATTAATCAGACTTTCTGAAAATATTTATTTTAGGATGAGTTGTATTTATTTCCAATTCAAGATACTCAATTTTTGATCTGAATAGGGTTTTGAATATTGCAATTGTGCAACGCGTAGCATTTTTTCGATTGACTCCTTTTTAATTGAACGGTTGTGATACAAACCGATAATTTCACGAGCTGGAAATCCATCCAAATTTTCAACGCGCTTCAAATGAACGCTTTGACCTTCATTTAATTGATAATGCTCAGGAACCAATGTATATCCGCCATTCGCATTCACCATTTCAATTAATAAGTCAATATTTCCACCTTGGTAATTCCATTGGTCCAACTGATTGTTTTCATTGATTTGACAAAAATGAATCATCTGAGTGCGCAGACAATTTCCTTTATTAAGAAGCCAGGGATGTAATTGTTCCAACTGATTCAATGAAATCGTTTTATCAGGAATAATAGGACAATAAACAAGAATTTCTTCTTGAAATAAAGGAACCGTTCTCAGTTTAGGATCAAAATGCGGTCCGGCCAAAATCGCTAAATCAATTTCGTTATGTTCAATTTTTTCAAGTAACTCCGGAGTTTTGTATTCGACAATCTTCAGCACCACATTTTCAAGCGAATTTTGCCAATAGGAAAATAATTTGCGGACCAAATATGCTGAAACAGTAGGAATAATTCCCAACGTAACTTCCTCTTTTACTTTACCATTTCTTCGATCGCAAATCAACTTCAATTTATCGTTTTCAGCTAAAATATCACGGATTACAGGTAGAACTTCTCGTCCAAATGCCGTCAATTCCATTGGATTTTTAGACCGATCAAATATAAAATGACCAAATGTTTCCTCCGCCTTTTTTATTTGCATCGAGAGCGTTGGCTGTGTCACAAAACACTTTTCACTTGCTTTTTGAAACTGTAATTCTTCACTGAGAACCACGATATAATGCATTTGTTGAAGGGAAATCATTTTTATAAATCAAATTTATGTAAAAATAAAAATTATCGAAGATGCTGATGTAATTTGGTGCACTAATTTTGTAAAACAAACAATCAAAACTTATGAAAACAAATCAGACTTACATCAACCGATTAAATGACTTACTTTCAAGTTATCAAATTCATTATCAAAACTTACGGTCGTTACATTGGAACATTCAAGCAGCCAACTTTTTTGAATTACACACCAAATACGAGCAAATGTATAACCGCGTTCAAGTAATCATCGATGAATTAGCAGAACGCATTTTGACTTTGGGAAGTTTACCTCTTTCAAATTTGAAGGACTACATAAAAAATAGTATAATCAAAGACGGTGAAAGAGGAATAAACTACATTTTGTCTGCACAAAAAGAACTTTTGATTGTTGAAAGAGAGCTGTTGAAACTATCAGAAGATTTGGAAGACGAAGGAACAAATTCCTTTTTGAGTGATTTAATCAGAGAAAAGGAAAAAATTAATTGGATGCTTTCAGCTTGAAGTGTAAAACAAACTGAACTAGTTTTTTAGAAATGCTTAAATTTGCATTCCATAGTAATCAATTAAAAACACATATAAAAATGTCAACATTAGTAGGAAAAAAGGCGCCTTCATTCAAAGCGTCTGCTGTTGTAAACGGAGGAGAAATTGTTAACGACTTCTCATTGGATCAGTATTTGGGTAAAAACCATATATTGTTTTTCTTTTATCCGAAAGATTTTACATTCGTTTGTCCATCTGAATTACATGCTTTTCAAGCTGCTTTAGGTGAATTCGAATCAAGAGGTGTAAAAGTTGTAGCTTGTTCAACTGACACAGAAGAATCTCACTGGGGTTGGTTGCAAATGCCAAAAAACAAAGGTGGAATTCAAGGTGTAACTTACCCAATCGTTGCTGACACAACAAAAACGATTACGGAAGCATACGGTTGCATGGCGGGTGAATACGAATACGATATGGATGGAAACTTAACTGCTTCGGGTCCAATGATTGCATACAGAGGTCTTTACTTAATCAACAAGGAAGGTATCGTTATGCACCAATTGGTTAACTTTTTCCCACTTGGACGTAACGTTGATGAAGCATTGAGAATGGTTGATGCACTTCAATACTTTGAAGAAAATGGTGAGGTTTGTCCTGCAAACTGGCACAAAGGTGATGCAGCAATGAAGCCATCTTTCGAAGGTGTTGCAAACTATTTAGCTTCGCACTAAGCAAATACCAAACTTATATTATTTCAAAAGCCATCGGTAACTTATCGGTGGCTTTTCTTATTTTGACTAACTTTGCGCCATGTCAGATTTATTATCCAAGTTAGAGGCTATTCACATCCGATTTGTTGAAGTAGGAAAAATGATTACAGATCCAGAAATCATTTCAAATATGGATCGATTTGTAAAGTTGAACAAGGAATACCGTGATTTGGAGTCGCTAGATGAAGTCTATAAATCCTTCAAAAATCTGCTCGATAATTTGAAAAGTGCCAAGGAACTTTTAGAAGTTGAAACCGATCCAGAAATGCGCGAAATGGCGAAAATGGAAATCGACGAAATGGAGCAAAAACGTCCGGAAATGGAGGAAGAAATCAAAATGATGTTGATTCCAAAAGATCCAGAAGACGACAAAAATGCCATTTTGGAACTTCGTGCGGGAACAGGTGGAGATGAAGCCTGTATTTTCGTGGAAGATATTTTTCGAATGTATGCGATGTTTTTCAAGGAAATGGGCTGGCAATACGATATTCTGAATTCATCTGAAGGAACGGTAAAAGGTCTGAAAGAAATTTCCATGGAAGTTACCGGAGCTGGGATTTATGGAATGTTGAAATTTGAATCCGGCGTTCATCGCGTTCAACGTGTTCCCGAAACTGAATCTCAAGGACGAGTTCATACCTCAGCGATTACAGTTGCTGTATTACCTGAAGCCGAAGAAGTTGACTTTGAACTAGATATGAACGATGTTCGTAAAGATACGTTTCGTGCATCAGGTGCGGGAGGTCAGCACATCAACAAAACAGAATCGGCGATTCGTTTGACACATATTCCGACAGGAGTTGTTGTGGAGTGTCAAGATGGTCGTTCACAGCATAAAAACTTGGAAAAAGCGATTTCGGTTCTTCGTTCACGATTGTATCAAGCCGAATTGGATCGTATTCACAATGAGCGAGCAGCACAGAGAAAAACCTTGGTTTCAACCGGAGATCGTTCGGCGAAAATTAGAACCTACAATTATCCGCAAGGAAGAATCACAGATCACAGAATCAACAAGACAATGTATAACCTCAGCTCATTCATGAATGGTGATATTCAGGAAATGATAGATTCTTTGAAAATGGCTGAAAATGCTGAGAAACTTAAAGGTCAGGAAGTATGACAAAACAAGAACTCCTTCAAGAAATCCGAAGAAAAAAATCGTTTTTGTGTATTGGTTTAGATCCCGATTTGAATAAAATTCCAAAACATTTACTTGATACAGAGGATCCTATTTTCGAATTCAACAAGTCAATCATTGACGCTACGAATGAATATTGCGTGGCTTACAAACCAAATACAGCATTTTACGAAGCATACGGCGTTAAAGGTTGGCAAAGCTTAGAAAAAACAATCAATTACATTCCAAAAAACTGCTTTATCATTGCTGATGCTAAACGCGGGGATATTGGGAATACGTCTTCTTATTACGCCAAAACTTTCTTTGAAACCTTGCCTTGCGATGCCGTTACCGTCGCTCCTTACATGGGTTCGGATGGTGTGCTGCCCTTTTTGGAATACGAAAACAAATGGGTTATTCTTTTAGCTCTGACCTCGAATAAAGGAGCAAATGATTTTCAGTTTAAGGAACATGAAGGCAAAAAACTGTATGCCGAAGTGATTGAAAAAGCGAGAGAATGGGGATCGTCTGAACAACTTATGTTTGTGGTTGGCGCAACACGTGCTGAGGAAATAGCCGAAGTTCGTAAACTTGCCCCTGATAATTTCTTTTTGGTTCCAGGTGTTGGGGCCCAAGGTGGATCGCTAGAAGAGGTAGTTAAATTTGGAGCGAATTCCGAGTGTGGACTATTAGTAAATTCTTCCCGAGGAATTATTTTTGCAGGAAGTGATGAGAATTTTGCAATTGCTGCAAAAAAAGAAGCGCTGAAGATACAATCCGAAATGGCGTTGTATGTCCAGCGCTATGAGTGGTGAGTTTTTCTTACTTAGAAGCTAAGTCGCTTGTTTCAGTGGTTTGAACACTTCCATAAGCGTCACAATGTGCGATTCTTCCTCCTCCGCAAGATGCCAAAACGATCGATACAACAATCGCTGACAGAATAAGGGTGATTTTTGTTTTCATGATGTTTGTTTTGTTGTTTGTTGAGTCTCTTAACGGAGGCATGTCAGAGAAAGTTACAATTTGTTTAAAAAAATAAAGTTATTAGATTCGTAAAGTAGAATTATTAAATGAACATAAAACAACTTATTTTATTGTTTTTCAATGTTTTAATTGTTTTTAACTCACATTATTTTTTTGGTCAAAAGTTTTCAGTAAAATTTATTTCTTCCGACTCAGCAATTGTAAATTCTCGTTTTTTAAAAACGAAGCAATTGAAAAACAGTGAAGAATTGCGTCACTTTCTACGAAATTATCGCTTGACTCTAATTGATGATGGCTATTTTCTAGCATCAACAAAAATCACTAAGCAAGATCAAAATTCGGCAGAAATTCGCGTTGATTTCGATAAAAAGTTTGAACGCATTCGATTGAAAATCAATTCCGAGCAGAAAAAAATATTCAAAAAAGCAGGAATTACAACCAAAATTAATCGCGATTTTGTGGCTATGCGTCCAAGTGAATTGAAACAACTTTTAAGTAAGATTCTCTATTATTACTTGAGCAATGGATTTCCATTTACTGAAGTTGGCTTTCAGAATGAAGAATTAGACGATGATCAACTCACATGCGAGTTGGAAATAAATACAGGTAAACTTTTTCGCTGGAAAGCAATTAATTTAAAAGGGAACGTTGATATTTCACTTCGTTCTTTGCAAATAATCACGGGAGTGATTATTGATGAACCATTCAGTGAAGAAATTTTTAGTTTAGTTGACAAGCGCCTTGAACAAACCATTTATTTTAAAAAAGCGAAAACCTCTGAAATACTTTTCACTGAAGAAGGCGTTGAACTTTTCGTTTACTTAGAATCACAAAAAGTAAGTTCCGTGCAAGGTGCCGTTGGTTTACAACCCAATCCAATAACACAGCGCGTTGGACTAACCGGAGACATTCAAGTAAAACTGCTCAATGCTTTTAACAAAGGTGAAAACCTAGATTTAAACTGGCGAAGTATTCAACCGCAAACGCAAGCCCTGAATCTTAAGCTAGTTTATCCTTATTTATTTCAAACACCTTTTGGAATTGATGCACGATTTAATTTGTTCAAACGCGATTCCAGTTTTTTGGATGTTAGAACGAACCTAGGAATTCAATATCAACTCGCGAATGGAAGTTTACTGAAAGCGTTTTATCAATTATCTTCTTCGGATTTATTGTATGGCGCTTCGAATTCCATTTTCTCAAAACTTTCCAAAGTTCGCTCGAATTCTTACGGACTTTCATTCTTAAGAAGAAAATTGGATTACATACCTAATCCGATGAAAGGAAATATATTGCTTGTGGAGGCTGCCGTGGGTTCTCGAAAAACAATTCTCGATTCGGTAAAAAATAGTTTAATGGGGCGAATTAATTTCAACTATCAACATTATTTTCAGTTATATGGTCGAAATGTTCTGAAGCTAGCAGCCAATTTTGAATCGTATTACGCACAGGAAGTTTTCCAAAATGAATTGTATCGTTTTGGAGGAATCAATTCGTTTCGTGGTTTTAATGAAGAAGAATTGTTTGCTTCCACTAAATTGATTACAACCTTGGAATATCGGTTCATCGTGGATCGAAATTCTAATGCCTTCCTTTTTTACGACCAAGCTTTTTATGAAAACAACGCTTTAAACTACATCAAAGATTATCCATTTGGAATCGGTGCTGGATTTTCATTTGGAACAAAACTCGGGATTTTCACCATTTCTTATGCCTTGGGAAAACAATTGAGCAATAACCTCGATTTCCGTTCAGGTAAAATTCATTTTGGATATACGGCTTATTTTTAAGTTGAATCCTGACAATCTCTTCCGAATGAATAAAATGAACATAAAATCATATCATGTTCATTTTATTCATAAAAAAGTGGACAAATAATTAAGTGTGATTTTTCTTTTAAAATTTATCATTTCAATTTTTTAGAGTTATTACCTGAAACTATTTTCTTACCTATTTTTTCTTCTATTTCTTTTCTTGCATTTCCAGCAATTGTGCCACCTTGATTTGCAATAATTTTATTTTCATTTAGCGATTTAGGCTTTTTTTCCTTTGAAATTTCTGTTGTTGTTGCTTCCGATAGCATGGTCAAAACGAGCTCAAGGTTAGACATGTGGTCGCGAAGATTCTCTTTTTTAAGTTCCTTTAATTTCTTATATTCTTTGGTCGTCAACCCACTCCAAGCTTTTGTTATTTCATCCGTTAATATTGCAAATTCCAAACCTTTTTTGACCCCACGTTTTTCCCATTCATCTGTTAATTCTTTTCTAACTTCAATGGTTTTGAGACGTTGATTAATCCATTCCTTCGAATAACCTTTTTTCAAATAGGTTTCCATCAATCGATCAAAGCCAATTTCTGGATCTTCAATTTCATCGATTCGTTCACGGCCAACTTTAGCAAGCCACAATTTAAACGGTTCCGCTTTTGGTGAAGGAATGCTTTGAATTAAGCGAAATAATTGTTCCGTGTCTGCCACATCTGTTTTGTAAAATTTTCCATCTGAGGCAATTAATTTCAGTTGTCCGATTTTTTCGGACAACTCACTCCCTTCCTTTTTCAGTTTGGTTTTAATATCACTCCAATATTTTCTTGGACGATCAGATCCTGTTAATGCTTGTATCACATCCACCACAGAAAAATACCAACAATTATTTTCATCATCCCAATGCGATCGAATTTCATTTTGATTGAAAAGTTTAATTGATGTGTTTTTATCCATAATCTAAATATACGAAAAATAATCGGAACCAAAAACCCTTTCACTTCCGTGAAATAATTTTTACATTTGCCTATCCTAACGAGGAAAACTTATTAGAAAAAAATAGCGTTTGCTAAACGACCTGTAGAAGAAAAGTCGAAATTTCAAAACACACAGGGAAGTTAAAGTAAAACGCTCATGTTACGGCGTGGGCGTTGCTTTGCTTTGTGTGTTAGGGCTTCGACTCCCTCTTCTACGAGCAATTAAGCAACTGTCCCACGCTTTTTTATTGTATATAATCTCACTGCGGGGCGAGTGAAACTAAAACTTTATAAAATGAAAAAAGTTTTGTTTACAGCCTTTGCAGTTGGGCTTGGTTTGACTGCAAATTTATGGGCGCAAGTGCCAAGTTATGTTCCAACAAATGGATTAGTTGGCTGGTGGCCGTTCAATGGAAATGCGAATGATGAAAGTGGAAATGGGAATAATGGAACGGTGAATGGAGCTACTTTGACAACGGATCGATTTGGCTTGGCATCGAAATGTATGTTTTATGATGGAGTTTCAAATTATATTGATTTACCAATTATAAGCACTAGTTCGGACTTTTCTTTTTCCCTATGGTTTAATGCTACTGAAATAAAAGATTGGTTAGTACCTGTAAATAATCATATTCCAGGTATGATTATAAGTAAATTTACAAATACTCAATCATTTCCTAATGGGTGGGAGTCTGGAGTTGATCCATTAACAAATCTTTTAGGAGTAGGAAATGGTTCTACTGGTGTTATTGCCAATAACCAAGTTATTGATACATTATCTTGGTATTCGCTAATTTGTTCCTATACATCAAGTAATAGTACTATGAAAATGTATTTAAATGGGACACTTGCCAACTCAAATACTAGTTTTCAAAATGTGAATAATAATGTCATTGTTAGATTAGGCGCACGCTCCAATTCAACTGCGGGTTATTTTTTTCATGGTAAAATAGACGACATCGGAATTTGGAATCGTGCCTTAATGGATCAAGAAATCTCAGATTTATATAATGCAAACATTTGTTATGAGTATGTTACGGTAACAGATACTTTGGTAATCAACACAGGAATTACGGGTTACAACCCAATTACGTATTTGAACACTTTGAAAATTTGGCCTAACCCAAGCAATGACCACATCACCATTGATGCAGGAAATTTAGCAACAATGAACGGGTACAGTATTAAAATTGAAGATGCACAAGGGCAGCAAGTGTTTCAAAATGCAGTAAACCAACAGCAGTTTTATGTGGACATCACCACGTGGGGTGGTAATGGTTTGTATTTCGTGAGAATCATTGACCCACAAGGCAATACGGTGGATATAAAGAAGATTGTGTTGCAATGATAAATGGTTGAAACCATTTTATTTCGTGGGAATTTCACACATAGGCTCGGGTTTAAACCAAAGCCTATGTGTTTTAAACAAAATTATTTTTTACACATGCAACGCTCGATTCTCAGTCGCAGCCAACGCAGCCTCTTTGACACCTTCGGAATACGTTGGGTGTGGGTGGCAAATGCGAGCCATATCCTCTGCTGATGCACGATACTCCATTGCGGTGACAGCTTCCATAATCAAATCTGCAACGCGTGGTCCGATCATGTGAACACCCAAAACTTCATCGGTTGTTTTGTCAGCCAAGATTTTGATGAAACCAGCTGTATCCATGCTAGCTCGAGCGCGACCCAAGGCTTTAATTGGGAAATTTCCAACTTTGTATTCGATTCCTGCGGCTTTTAGTTCTTCCTCCGTTTTACCAACAGCTGCAACTTCAGGCCATGTGTAGACAACACCTGGAATCAAATTGTAATTTAAATGCGGTTTCTGTCCTGCGATAAATTCAGCGACATATACTCCTTCTTCTTCTGCCTTGTGTGCCAACATCGCTCCTCGAACGACATCACCAATAGCGTAAATGTTAGGGACAGCCGTTTGCAAATGATCGTTTACTTCAACTTGTCCACGCTGATTGGCAGTTAAACCAGCATTTTCAAGTGCAAGTCCATCCGTAAATGCCTTTCGTCCAACTGCAACCAAGCAATAATCTGCTTCGAAAGTTACTTCTTCATTTTTCTTATTGAACGCCGTCAGAACAACTGATTTTCCTTTGTTTTCAACTTTTTGAACGCGGTGTTCCATTTGGAATTTGAAACCTTCTTTTTTCAAGATTTTCATCATTTCTTTTCCAATTGAACCATCCATTGTTGGAAGTAAAGTTGGAGCAAATTCAATCACTTCGATTTCAGTTCCAAGTCGTCCATAAACAGAGCCTAATTCCAAACCAATAACTCCTGCGCCGATAACAATCATTTTCTTCGGGATTTCCTGCAAGTTCAGAGCTTCGGTCGAAGTTATGATTCGCTTTTTATCAGGCTCCATTCCCGGAAAATAGTTTGGCTTTGAACCAGTCGCGATAATGATATTTTTACCCGTAATTTGAGATTCTTTACCATCGTACGAAGTGATTTTAACTGTGTTTTTATCTACAAAAGAACCTACGCCCGTGTGAACATCAATTTTATTTTTATCCATTAAAAACTTGACACCAGCACACGTTTGAGATACAACATCATTCTTACGCTGAATCATTTGTTTGATATTGGCTTTCAAACCTTTAACTTCAATACCATGCTCAGAAAAATTATGAGTTGCGTTGTGAAAATGTTCTGATGAATCCAACAAAGCCTTTGAAGGAATACAACCTACATTCAAGCATGTTCCTCCTAAAGTATTATATTTTTCAATAATCGCGGTTTTCAATCCCAACTGGGAGCAACGAATGGCCGAAACATATCCTCCCGGGCCTGAACCAATAATGACAACGTCGTATGAACTCATTTTAGTTTTTTTTCACAAAGTTAAAACATCTAATCAGACTTTTTTCTCGTCTAAACAGAAATATTCAAATTCAAACACTTTTTAGAAAATTCCGTTTAATAATTCAGATGAACAATGGAAATGTGGCAATATTTGGAATGGGTTGGTTGGGAAAACCACTTGCTTTGTCATTGAAGAAAAATGGAAACAAGGTATTTGCAGCAACAAGAAATATCGACAAAGTAAAGGAATTTAACAAATTAGGGTTAGTTGGTTTTCAGGTTTCATTTGAAACAGATTCTGTTAAAATTTATTTGTCCAAGGAAGAACTTGATCAAATGGACTATTTAATTATTTGCATTCCCCCTTCTGGATTTTCAAATTACGCAGAATCATTGGGATCGATCGTATCTTATTTTAATTCCGAAACGAAAATCATTTTTACAAGTTCTACAGGTGTTTATGAGGAAGTATTTGGGGCTGTAACTGAAGCCTCCTATAAAATTCATGACCATCCGGTGCATCTAGCAGAGCGAAAACTTGAGGAAATCGCCTCAAATAGACTGACTATTCTTCGTTTGGCGGGACTAATTGGCGAAAATCGACATCCGGTAAAGTATTTCATTCAAAAGAATCTTATTCCGAATTCCAGTGCTCCTGTTAATTTGGTTTGTCTGAAAGATGTGATTCGCTCCATTGAACTGATTCTCGAAAAACAGTTATTTCGCAAAACCTATAACATTGTCAATCCAAGTCATCCCTCCAAAGAAGAATATTATTTGAGTGCGGCAAAAGAACTCTATAATTCAAAACCAAATACTGAATCAGGAAGTGGTGGCAAATTGGTTCTTGGAACAAAGTTTGAGGAGGAAATCAGTTTCGCATACAATTTTCCAATCGACGATTGGGATGAATTTCGAAATACGAAAGAATACAGCTAAATTTGTAATCAATAGATGAAAAAAATATTAATTCTAATCGTGCTAATTTGTTCATTTAAAGTGAGCGCATCGCATATCATTGGAGGTGATATTTATTACGATTATCTTGGAAACAATCAATACAAGTTTTACATCACTTTATACAGAGATTGCAATTCTACGGGGGCTGAATTTGACAATCCGATGAAATTGACTATTTACAAAGCGGATGGAAGTATGTTTTTAAATTTGGATGTACCCTTCCCCGGAAGTGAATTCGTCCCCATTCCATTTGATAATCCTTGCGCTACGCCACCAAACAACCTTTGTGTTGAAAAAGCTGTTTACACAATCGTTGTTAATTTACCCCCTATTCCAGGAGGTTATGACGTTTCCTACCAACGTTGTTGTCGAGGCCCGAATATCACCAATTTGATAGCTCCTGATGATACGGGATTAACGCTTACAACTCATGTACCAGGTTCTGAAACAGGATTTACAAACAACAGCAGTCCAAGATTTACGTATTACCCACCCATGTTGCTTTGCGCAAATGAACAAAAAATAATTAATCATTCTGCTACAGATCCAGACGGAGATCAATTGGTTTATTCATTAGTTACTCCTTTTTCAGGAGCAAATTCGGCAAACCCAATGCCTTCTCAAGCTCCTGCACCGCCCTATTTTCCCGTTCAGTGGGCAGGCGGATTCGGAGCAACTAACCCGCTTGGTCCTGGTTCAGGAATTACGATAAATTCCACAACTGGAATCATAACTGTGAACCCAAGTATGATTGGTCTTTTTGTAGTTGGTGTCTGTGTTCAAGAACATAGAAATGGAGTTTTAGTAGGTCAAACCGTTCGTGATTTTCTTTTTCGGGTGTTCAACTGCAATATCACTCTTCAAGCAATTTTACCTCTACAAGAAGATTTATCTTCATTTGTTTCATACTGTCAAGGTTTAACTGTTCAATTTGAAAATAATTCATATGGTGGCTCAAACTATGCATGGGATTTCGGAGTGTCTGGTACAAATAATGATTTAAGTTCAAGTTTTGCTCCTACTTTTACCTACCCTACTCCAGGGACTTACACAGCAAGATTAATCGTGAATCCAGGTCAACCATGCACGGATACGGCTTACATCGAATTGATTGTAAATAATCCCTTTTCTTTATCGTGGACCAGTCAAGACTCCCTTTGCATAACTGGGAATTCATTTGATTTCATGGGTCAAACAAGTAATTCCAATGCTAACTTCTCTTGGGATTTTGACCCTGATGCGTCGGTTCAAACTTCAACGAATCTCATTGTCAATAATGTAAGTTTCTCAACACCTGGATTTCAAACAATAACAATTAATGGGGACGATGGGGATTGTATCACAAGCTACACCGATTCGATTTACATTTTTGAAATGCCTATTAGTAGTTTCAACGTTCCCCCACTCGTTCAATGTATTGGTTTGACCATTCCTTTTGAAAACAATTCGACAAATGCGTTCAATTATTCTTGGGATTTTGGTATTCAGGGTACGAATGCGGATCAAAGTAATCAAATCGAACCAACTTATTCATTTCAAAATCCTGGGACATATACGATTCAATTAATTGCGAGCTCAAATGGAACTTGTGTTGACACCTCGGAAGTTACAATTACTGTGAACGAACCACTAATTATGTCATTTACACATACAGATTCACTTTGTATCACCGATGGTTTATATAATTTTGACGCTACTGTTTCAGGTCCTACAAACACTACATACAATTGGAACTTCAGCACACAAGGAATGCCAAGTCAATCTACAAACATAGATGTCCAAGATGTCGGATTTCTGAATCCAGGAAATCATATTGTTTATTTGACTGGTTCGTATGACGGTTGCTCAGATACTGTTTTTTCATCTGTTTTCGTCTACGCAGAACCAACAATTAATTTTTTATATGCCAATACACTTCAATGTGCTCCTTCAACGGCTAATTTTATAAATTTAAGTACATCCGACACACCCCCCACCTACACCTGGAATTTTGGCGATGGTGGAACTTCAAATTTTTCAAGTCCAATTCACGTTTATAATGATGTTGGAAGCTACAGCGTTGGTTTAACCATGATTACAACCAGTGGTTGCATCGATACGCTTTACATGCTTCAACAAGATTTAGTTCAAGTTTATCCTTCTCCAAAGGCAGGATTTTCAGTGAATCCAAATCGAGTAGATATTTGTAATTCAAAAGTTGAATTCATTGATGAATCTATAGATGCAACATCTTATTTTTATTTTTTCGATAATCGCCAATTTACTTCAACTCAGGCTAATTTCTTTCATAACTACATGCAATCTGGAGGAGATTATCCGATGCAAGTTGTAACGAATCAATATGGCTGCAAAGATACAGCTATGCAAACCGTTTTTGTTGAACCTTTTGCAGTTTACGTTCCAAA
>Ga0194116_10001766_pt1 | contig 29655 bp, 26 predicted proteins | sample TA2MahsurfametaG_4_FD_148617 | JGI IMG/M metagenome (GOLD analysis project Ga0194116, IMG submission 148617) | Freshwater microbial communities from Lake Tanganyika, Tanzania - TA2015008 Mahale S9 surface | ecosystem: Environmental > Aquatic > Freshwater > Lake | place: Tanzania: Lake...
GACGATGCCATCGAGCTGCTCAGCGCGCTCCAGCAGCCGTTCCATCGTCGGCAGAAAGTCGTCCTGAACGGTGCAGCAGAGGCAGCCGTTGGCGAGTTCGACAAGGCGGCCATCAAGCTCGTCATCGGGGCAGAAGCCACAGGAGCGCAGCAATGCGCCATCAATGCCGACTTCGCCGAACTCGTTGACCAGGACGGCAAGGCGCTGGCCACTGTTGAGCAGCAGATGCCTGAGCAAGGTGGTCTTGCCGGCACCCAAAAACCCTGTCACCACCGTGACAGGAAGACGTTTGATGGAGCTCACGCGCAATCAGGCCAACGCTTGGCTAGCAGCAGAGATCAGGCCGAAGCCGATTAAGCCGGCCACAACCGCGGCACGTCCATGGCGCTGCAGTCGCGAGGCAAACGGCTGCATCCACCACAGGGCCAGCAACAACACGCTTCCCTGGCTGAGCAGCAGGCCCGCCAGATAGGACGCCACGGGCATGGCACTCCAACCCAGAACGCTGGCGCTCAGCACGTAACCATGCAGGGCCATAGCTGGCAGCAACACCAGGCGCGGCAGACGTTGTGCCAGCACCAGGGCTTCAACGACCAGCGTCAGGCTGACGAGCAGTTCGGCCCCGGCCAGACCTGGGCCGATCAATCCGGCGGCGCTGCCCAGCAATCCGGTCACAAGCAGGGCGAGCATCCAGCGCCGGCGCTGGGTCAGGCCCGTCAACGCCAAGGCCACCAGGAACAGCAGATGGTCTGGCCCAATCACAGGGTGGGCCAGACCACTCAACAGTCCGTTGAACACAGACGGTTGCAGTGACGTGATGTCGATCAGGTGGTGAGCCCGAGCCGGCCGGGCGAGCAGCACGGCAAGGCAAGGAACAAGCAACAGGCCTGCCCTGCGCAAGGTGGTTGGAAGCATGACGTCGGTCCGCGCCGAAAAGGAAGTGGATCACCGGCGGGCGTTCTGACTGGGCACAAGGCCTTCACAGCTGCGGGACAGCGCCGGATTTGCACCGACTTTCCCCTTTGCATCCGGGGGCTGATCCCCCCCGGAACCGGTTCGTCCAATCTATGGGCTCAGATCACCGGCAGCCGAGACTGTCACGGGTGCTCACACCAGTGCGTGGATTGGTCCCCGTGGCACGGGCACAGAGAGCCTTCTGCTCCGGCAGATCCAGCACCGCATCGGTGAAATCGGCCCCATCGATCTGAGCACCCTTGAAGCGGCTCTGCATGAGCATGGCGTTGCGCAACACCGTCCCGGTGAGATCGGCCTGTTCAAAGCGGCTGGCATAAGCGACCGCATCTTCGAGATCGGCCCCCTGCAGGTTGGCTTGCTGCAAGTTGCTGCCGTTGAAGACCGCACCGCGCAGGTCCGCTTCTGAGAAGTCATAACCCACAAGGTCAGCTTTCAGAAATTCCTGCTGCTGCAGCTTGCGGCCATGCATGTCTTGCTGCAGATCCTGCATCGAGCGCTGCCCTCTGAGCTCTGGAGCCGTGATGGCCAATGCCGGCGATGCCGGCACCACGAGCATCCACGCCAGGCAACAGGCGAGAACGCGGGCAAACAGGTGAGCCATCGGGCTGCATCTACGGTGGGCCAACAAGTTATGGCAGCCATGGCGATGGCTCTGCGGGTCATCGTCCCGCCTCACCCCCTGCTCAGCCATTGGCTGACGGTGCTGCGTGAGCCCCAGACACCCCAGCCCCTGGTCAGCACGGCGCTCACAGAACTGGGACGTTGGCTCACCTACGAAGCCGTGCGTGACTGGCTGCCGCAGAGGCCCATCACGCTCGAGACTGCTGGCGGCAGCTGCCAGGGCCAGGTTGTCGATGCTTCGGTGCCGCTGCTCGCCATCAGTGCGGTGCCAGGCGGCCTCGGACTTTGGCAAGGAGGCCAGGCCGTTGTGCCAGCGGCACAGATCGGTCATCTGTCCCTCACGGAGGGACGCATGGCGATGCGCTCATGGCCTGACTCCATCGCCCAGAACACCGGGGTGCTGCTGTTCTGGAGTCAGTTGGCCGAGCCCGAGCCACTGTTGCAGCTGCTCGATGACCTGGCTCAGCAAGACGTCACCGGGTCACGGCTGCGGCTGATCACCACCTTGGCTGCAGCACCGGCTCTGCAGGCGATTGGTGAACGCCATGGCGCCTTGAGCATCTACACCGCCGCGATTGATCCTGATCTCAACGAGCAAGGCCAGATTGTTCCGGGAGTCGGTGCGCTTGATCAACGCCTGATCGGTTTCAGCAACAGCCTCTAGTCTGGGGATGGTTGCTCAAGCGCTGTCATGGGGTCCCAGAACCAGGGCGGGTCAAGCGGCGGTGTCCTGCTGAGCGCCATGGCCGGTGCCGTCTTGGGAGCCACTGGTTTGGCCTGGTGGCTGTTGTCTGAGGCTGAACGCCGCCGCCAGAGCCCTCGCCAACACAGGGCCCTGCGGCTGAGCCGTCTGCAGGACGGCAGCGAGATGGACGAACCGTTGCAGCAAGCTGCGGCGGGCGCCTCCCGCGACCATGAGCTTCACGACAAGGTCCACGAGCTCAATCAGGCGATCGATGATGTGCGACGCCAACTCGAAAGTCTGGGGAGCCGGTAGGTTCAAGGGCGGCACCATCTGACCAGCCATGCTCCGCTCCGCTGCCATCACCCAGGGAATTCAGCGTTCGCCCAACAGGGCCATGCTGCGGGCTGTGGGCTTCGGGGATGGCGATTTCAACAAGCCGATCATTGGCATCGCCAACGGTTACAGCACGATCACGCCCTGCAACCTGGGGCTGAATGATCTGACCCGCCGGGCCGAGCAAGCTGCCCAGGAAGCCGGGGCGATGCCCCAGACCTTCGGCACCATCACCGTCAGCGACGGCATCTCGATGGGCACCGAGGGCATGAAGTACTCGCTGGTGAGCCGCGAGGTGATCGCCGACTCGATCGAGACCGCCTGCAATGCCCAGAGCATGGACGGGCTGCTGGCGATCGGTGGCTGCGACAAGAACATGCCGGGCGCCATGCTCGCCATGGCGCGCATGAACATCCCGGCCGTCTTCGTCTATGGCGGCACGATCAAGCCCGGCAAGCTTGGCGCCTGCGATCTGACGGTGGTCAGCGCCTTTGAAGCGGTGGGGCAGTACAGCGGCGGCAAGATCGATGAGCAGGAGCTCACCGCGATTGAAAAGAACGCCTGCCCCGGGGCCGGCAGCTGCGGCGGCATGTTCACCGCCAACACGATGAGCGCCGCCTTCGAGGCCATGGGTCTGAGCCTCCCCTACAGCTCGACCATGGCTGCTGAAGACCCCGAGAAGGCCGACAGTGCTGCCCGCAGCGCCGAGGTCCTGGTTGAGGCGATCGCGCAGAACATTCGCCCCCGCGACCTGCTCACCCGCCAGGCGTTTGAGAACGCCATCGCTGTGATCATGGCGGTGGGCGGCTCCACCAACTCGGTGCTGCACCTGCTGGCCGTGGCCCGCACCGCGGGGGTGCCCCTGAGCATCGACGACTTTGAAGCCATCCGCCAGCGGGTGCCGGTCATCTGCGACCTCAAGCCCAGCGGCCGCTTTGTGACCGTGGACCTGCACAATGCCGGCGGCATTCCCCAGGTCATGAAGTTGTTGCTCGACGGCGGCCTGCTGCACGGCGATTGCCGCACCGTCGAGGGCAAGACCCTGCGCGAGGTGCTGGCCACTGTGCCCAGCCAGCCCCCCGCCGGCCAGGAGGTGATCCGTCCGCTGAGCAACCCCCTCTATGCCCAGGGCCACCTGGCGATTCTCAAGGGCAACCTGGCCATCGAGGGCTCTGTCGCCAAGATCAGCGGCGTCAAGAACCCCTCAGTGACCGGTCCGGCGCGGGTCTTCGAGAGTGAAGAAGAGGCCCTGGCGGCGATTCTGGCCAAGCAGATCAAGACCGGCGATGTGGTCGTGATCCGCAACGAGGGTCCCGTTGGCGGCCCCGGCATGCGCGAGATGCTGGCCCCCACAGCCGCGATCATCGGCGAGGGGCTGGGCGACTCGGTGGCCCTGATCACCGACGGGCGTTTCTCAGGCGGCACCTACGGCATGGTGGTGGGACATGTGGCCCCCGAGGCGGCCGTGGGCGGCACCATCGGCCTGGTGCACGAGGGTGACAGCATCACGGTGGACGCTCACCAGCTGCTGATTCAGCTCAATGTCGATGAGGCTGAACTGGAGCGCAGAAGAGCCACCTGGGTCAGACCCCAGCCCCGCTACCGCACCGGTGTTCTGGGCAAGTACGCGCGGTTGGTCAGCAGCAGCAGCCTCGGGGCCGTTACCGATCAGGGCTGAGCCCAGCGCGCAGACGGCGACACAAGGCCTCGAGCGCCGCCCCACCAGCAGGACGGTCACAGCGCAGGCCCGTATCGGGGTGCATCCAAACCGGATGACTGCCATGCCACAGCACAGGGGCGTGCTCATTGCCAGGGCTCGAGAGCATCAGGTTCAGCTCACCGGAGCTGCGGTAGATCTCGAGTTCGAGATCCGCAGCTGGCTGCCTGGCCCCTTCGGCATCACGGGCATCGATGCGCAGTAGGCAATCACTGCAGTCAGCGAGTGTTGTCAGTGGTTCACCCTCCAGGCGCACCGCATGGCGCAACGGTTTCAAACAAAGGTCAGCCGCCTGCGCAACCAATGCCCTGAGCGCATCGGTTGCGTCATCGTCAACCGGCCCGGTCGACAGGAGCTCATCCATGGCGGCTGGGGATGGCACGGATCTCCTTGAGCACCACATGGATCGCTCCGCTGCGGAAGCCCACGTTGAGCCCACCTTGGTCATCAAATTTCGAGTGCAGCACTTGCAGCCGCGTTATGCCAGCACGATCAAGTCGCGGCACGTAGCCCAAGGGCAACGACTGCACGGGCTGGGCCCGCACTGAGGGGGTCAGATCGCTGAACAGCACCTCAACGCCCGTGTCGCCGTCTGCGTTGGTGGCAAATTCGGTGACCCAGCGCAGGCCGCCGGGGATCAGGTTCGTCAAGCCGCCAACCCCGTCAGAGGTAGCGACAGCGAGCTTGAAACGCCTGCCCTCGCCGGCAATCGTCAGCACAAGGCCATCTGCATCACTGAGATCCAGTGGAGGCGAGAGAAGCGGGGAGCGCATGCTGATGAACCCTCCCCCCTGCTCGACCACCTCACCGTCAAACACCAGACCGTCAGCACTGTTGATCGTGACACTGCCGCTGCTGCGGCCGCCCATGATGGGGTCATTGAGGGCGTGCCAGCCGGCAAACCCATCGCCTTTGAACAACACACGGCTCGCTTGTGTCTGTTGCTCAGAGACCATGCCCAAGATGCAAAAGGGACCTCAGCCTGCCAGGTCCGATGCGGCGGCTGCGTCAGCAAGCACAAGCACGGCATGGGCCGGTTGGATCAACCGTGCTGGCGTCCGCGCGGGATCCTCTGCCGGATCAAGCAAGCGCCGCAGGGCCTGGGCCTTGTTTGCCCCGCTGACCACAAACACAACGCGCCTGGCCGCGCTCAGCACCGGTGCCGTCAGCGTGACGCGTGGCAAACCTTTGCCTTCACCGATCGTGGCCCACTGGTCGTTGATCCCGGGTGCCGCCGTACCGGGAAACAGCGAGGCCGTATGCCCGTCATCACCGAGCCCGAGGAGGGCCAAATCAAGCTGGGGCGGAGATCCAGCGCAGATGGTTTCCAGCATCTGGGCAAACGCCTGAGCACTGGCCGCTGGATCAGGCCGATCCGTGGGCACCGGATGAAAGCACGCTGCCGCACCGGGCTCTCCGGGAGCAAGCAAGGTTTCCCTCAGCATGCGTGCATTGCTGCTGGGGTCATCAGCGGGTACCCAGCGCTCGTCGCCAAGCAGCACATCGACACGGTCCCAAGGCAGATGCTGACGTGCCAGAGCCACGTAGGCGGCCTTGGGGGTTTCGCCGCCGGCAAGGGCAACCTGGACTCGATCGCGCACAGCCAGCGCCTGATCGATGGCGCTGGCAATCTCCTGTGCACAGCGACGGGCCAGCTCTTCGGCAGAGCCGCACACCTGCAGGTGGTGCTGGCTCATGACAGCCATTCGGTGTGAAAGGTGCCGGCACGGTCCACCCGTTCATAGGTGTGGCTGCCAAAGCAGTCGCGCATGGCCTGGACCAGGTTCTGCGGCAGGCGGCCACTGGCGTAGCTGGTGATGTAGTCGAGCGTGCTGCTGTAACAGGGCACGGGTATGCCCGCCTGCGCTGCACCAGCCACGATGCGGCGCAGGCCGCCGATGCGACGGTTCACCTGCTCGGCAAACCACGGATCGATCAGCAGATTGGGCAGCGCCTGATTGGCGCTGTAGGCGTTTTGAATGCGTTGCAGCAAGCGGGCCCGGATGATGCAGCCGCCCTTCCAGATCTGGCCAATCGCAGCAAAATCAAGCTTGTAGTTGTGCAGCTTGCTGGCCTCCTGCAGCAGCGCCATGCCCTGGGCGTAGCTGGCCATGGACGCCAGAATCGTGGCGTCACGCAGATCACTGAGGTCACTGCCCTCACCCAGACTGAAGGCGTGGCTGGGTTGGCTCTCGGGCCGCACCGCCGGCAGAACCGACTCGGCGGCCAGGCGCTCGCTGCGCAGGGAGCTGAGCACCCTGGCGTTGAGGGCCGCATAGATCGTGGGCACCGGCACACCCATGTTGAGGGCGCTTTCGACGGTCCACAGGCCGGTTCCCTTCTGACCGGCGGCATCCACAATCGCTTCGACCAGATCGGCGCCTGTGTCTGGATCCTTGGTGCGTAGGCAAACCTCGGTGATCTCGACCAAAAACGAGGCCAGCTCTTCACTGCTGTTCCACAGGGCCAGAACATCGGCCATCTGGCTACCACCCATCCCAGCCACGCGCTTCATCAGGTCGTAAGCCTCGGCAAGGATCTGCTCGATGCCGTACTCGATGCCGTTGTGGACCGTCTTGACGAAGTGGCCGGCGCCGCCGGGGCCGATGTAGGTGACACAGGGTCCATCACTGACCTGGGCCGCCATCTTGCGCACGAGGCCTTCAATGGCGTCGTAGGCAGCCCGGGTTCCGCCGGGCATCATGCTAGGTCCTTCGAGAGCACCCTTGGCCCCACCGGAGACACCCATGCCGATGTAGCCGAAGCTCTTGCTTTCAAGCTCGGCCACACGACGCTCAGTGTCGGTGTACAGGGAGTTTCCCCCGTCGATCAACAGATCACCCTCCTCAAGCAAAGGTGAGAGTGTGGCGATCAGGTCATCAATAGGCTGTCCTGCCTTGACCATCATCAGGATGCGGCGCGGGCGCTCAAGGGCGGCCACGAAGTCCTCGAGGGTTTCCGCACCGACGATGTCCTTACCGGCCCCACGGCCAGCAAGAAAATCCTGGGTTTTGGCAAACGTCCTGTTGTAGACGACAGACGAGAAGCCATTGCGCTCGGCATTGAGCACCAGGTTCTCGCCCATCACCCCCAGTCCGATCAGACCGAAATGAGCCTTGGCCATGCAGGCAGCAGAGATCGCTTGCGTTCAGTCTGGCGAGTGCCGTGGCGTTGGCCAGGCATCGACGTTGGCTGTCACACACCCGTCAGCGATTGCTGAAACGGCTCAGAGCTGCGCGAGTCAGATGACCGTGCCATCAGCAATCGTGCCGTTTTTGACAACCACAACAATGCCGTTGCGAATGTAAAAGTTGAGCTCGGGACGATCAGCCTCCTCAACCCGGTCCTTGTTGATGATGGTGACGTTGCGACCTATCCGCACATTTTTGTCAAGGATGGCTCCTTTAACAGTGGTGCCCTGGCCAACGCCAAGCGGAATTCCGCCGCGTTCCCTGAGCACCAGACGCTCCTCGGATGATTCGAAATAGTCAGATCCCATCACCAACGTGTCCTGCAAAACCACCTCATTTTCAACGCGGCTGCGAACACCGAGCACGCAATGGTGAATGCTGCAGGCCTTCAGCAGAGAACCCTCACCAATGATCGATTCAGTGACCTGGGCATCCTGCAATTTGCTGGGTGGCAAATAGCGCGGTCTGGTGTAGATCGGGAATTTTTCGTCGTAGAAGGAAAACGGAGGATTGGGCTGTTCGGTCAAGGCCAGATTGGCTTCGTAGAATGCGCCGATTGTTCCAATATCTTCCCAGTAGTCATCAAACAGGAAACTTTGCAGGCGATCACCCTGGGCCAGAGACGTTGGAATGATTTCCTTGCCGAAGTCTGTTGACGTTGGGTTGCTGTGCAGCAGGTCAAACAGGACCTGCCTGCTGAACACATAGATCCCCATCGACGCCAGGTAGGGTCGCTTGGTCGCCTCTTCAGCAGAGAGCCCGAGGCTTTGGGTGTCAACACGCATGGCCTCGAGCGCTTCGCCCTTGGGCTTTTCGCGAAACTCCTGGATGCGGCCGTCAGAGCCGGTTCGCATCAGGCCGAAGCCCTCGGCCTGGGCGGCATCGACGGGAAGCGCACCGACCGTCAGATCAGCCCCGGTATCAATGTGATGTTGCACGAACTTGCTGTAGTCCATGCGATAGAGCTGATCGCCAGAGAGAATCAAATAATGATCGACATCCCACTCCTGAAATAGCCACTGGTATTTGCGCACGGCATCCGCAGTGCCTTCAAACCAACTCGGACTATCTGGTGTTTGCTGAGCAGCCAGAACCTCAACGAAACCCTGACCAAAACCTGCTGAGAGGTTGTAAGTCATGGTGAGGTGGCGGTTCAACGATGCGCTGTTGAACTGCGTGAGCACATAAATCTTGTTGATTTCCGAATTGATGCAGTTGCTGATCGGAATATCAATGAGTCGATACTTTCCTGCCAAGGGCACAGCAGGCTTGGCGCGCATTTTGGTGAGCGGATAGAGACGAGTCCCAGCCCCACCACCGAGAATGATCGCCAGAACCCTCTTCATTGCGCCGACCAGACTCGTGGTGAGGCGACCGTACCGGAGCGGGCTGCCATCTTGCGAGTCTTTTGGCTGGCTGCTGCACGAACTGTTGCAGAGACCTCAGCCTTCATCACCAGGCTCCTGCAGGTCAAAGAGTTCGGCCAGCGCGGCCATGGCTGCATGTCGCCGTTGCCGCGACTGGGGGGCTCTGAGATTGGTGATTGGTGGATGCAGGATCTTGTTGATGATCCCCTTGCTCAAGGCTTCGACAACCTTGCGCTCACGGGCCGAAAAATCAGGCCCCATGCGGCTGAGAGCTTTTTGCAATTCAGAGTCGCGAATGTCTTCAAGCTGCCTGCGCAGACGATTGAGGACGGGCACGGCCTCCAACCCATCCCACCACTCCAGGAATTGCCTGGCCTCGTCAGCAAGCATCGCCTCGGCCTCCTGGGCCACTTCGCGGCGAGCTTCCTGGTTGCGATTGACCACCTCCTGAAGATCGTCGACGTCATAGCGCTGCACGCCAGGCAAGGCACTGACATCGGCTGCGATGTTGCGCGGCACCCCGATGTCAATCAACATCAGGCTTGAGCGCCTGTTCAGCGGTTCTAGACGCTGCGCCGCAATGATCGGCTCCTCAGCGGCTGTGCTGGTGAACACCAGCGAGCAGGTGCTCAGGCAATGGTCAAGATCCGCAATCGGCCGACACTGCACAGGGAGCGAAGGGAAATCGGCGGCCATTTGCTCGGCTCGGGCCACCGTCCGGTTCAGCAAAACAACCCCGCGGCAACCCTTGGCTGCCAGATGTTGCAGAAGCAGCCTGGCCATGCGTCCGGCACCCACCACGGCCACCTGCTCTTCTTCAAGGCTGACCAACTGGTCCAGTCCCCGTGACTGACCAACCTTTAACTGGGCCAGCTCAACAGCAGCGGAACTGATCGAGACCGCGCCGGTTCCCAGGTTGGTCTCGGTCCGCACCCGCTTGCCGGTGCTGACGGCCTGGTTCATCAACCGATTGAGAATCGGCCCCACGGAGCGATGCTCCTGACCGAGCCGCACCATTTTCTTGACTTGCGACAGGATCTGCCCTTCACCCAGGACCAGTGAATCGAGACCTGCTGCAACACGGAGCAAGTGGGCAACGGCTTCGTCGTGGTGGTAAGCAAACAGATGGGGCGTTAATTCCTCGACTCCCAGCCCCGAATGGCGACTGAGAAAGTCGCCCACTGCCGACACGCCGAGCTCCGGATGCCTCAGCAGCGTGTAGATCTCGAGGCGATTGCAGGTGCTGAGGATCGAAGCCTCCAGCACCTGCTCATCACTGCGCAGCAGCTGGAGGGACTCCTCCATGGTCTGCTCGGGGATGCTGAGACGCTCCCGGATCTCCACTGGAGCCGTGCGATGACTGAGGCCAATGACGGCGAGGTGCATGGAGGCTGGCGGGTCGCGAGCAGATCAGCGCAGGGCGATGCTCTGGGCGCCGTCCTTGATGTGCACCGTTGTGGTGAAACGGGCCGTGTTGTCCAGGGTGCTGATCACCAGCGAACTCGTGCGGGTGCAGTCCTTCTCGAACTTGACGCCGTCAAACAGCAGACCGTCGGTGATGCCGGTTGCAGCGAAGACCACGTTCTCACCACAAGCCAGCTCTTCGGCTTCGTACACCCTGTCGGGATCGGTGATACCCATCTCGGCCAGGCGAGCCAGATTGCCCTCCTTGGTGAGGCCTTCCCACTCGGAGGTCTGGGCCACAGCCGGGTCGTACACCAGCTGACCCTGGAAGTGACCACCGAGGGCGCGCAGGGCTGCTGCCGAGATCACACCCTCAGGAGCTGCGCCGATGCCCATCAGACAATGGGTGCCGGTTCCGGCGAATCCGCAGGCGATGGCCGCCTGAACGTCGCCATCGCTGATCGGCTGAACACGGGCGCCTGTGGCGCGAATTTCTTTGATCAGATCCTTGTGACGGGCGCGATCCATCACCACGATGACGAGCTCATCGGCGGGAAGGCCGAGGCACTCGCTGAGAATCTTGATGTTCTCGGTGGCCGACTTGCGGATGTCGACCTTGCCCTTGGCGGCCGGGGGAGCAGCCAGCTTCTTCATATAGAAGTCGGGAGCATTGAACAGACCACCCCTGTCGGATGCCGCCAGAACAGCCATCGAACCGCGCTGGCTATTCGCGCAGAGATTAGTGCCTTCGCAGGGATCGACGGCGAAGTCGACGCCGGGGCCGCTGCCGCTGCCGACTTCCTCACCGATGTACAGCATCGGTGCTTCGTCACGCTCGCCCTCGCCGATCACGATGCGGCCCTGCATCTGAATTTTGTACATGCGCTCGCGCATGGCCTCAACGGCGGCCGCATCGGCCTCGTTCTTGAGGCCCATGCCGGTGAGCTTGGCGGATGCGATGCCTGCCTGCTCAACAACCTCGAGAATTTCTTGGATCAGGGTGCGGTCCACGGCGATGCGGCGAGGGGAAGACTTCCAGAGAGAGGGCCAGAATGCGCAAGTGCCTGCTCGGTGCCTGCTGGGCCAGCGTTTCTCGATCTCGAAGCGAGCGCAACTGTATCAGTCGCGCCCGGAACACAGGCGCCTCGCTGGGGAGCAGATCGGCCCTGTTCCTACAATCGCTGCCCCTCGCGCGTTGCGGACCCATGAGCAGCAAGTCGCTGGTCGTTTCACCGTCGATTCTTTCGGCTGACTTCTCGCGCCTCGGCGACGACGTCAGGGCTGTTGATCAGGCCGGCGCCGACTGGATCCATGTCGATGTCATGGATGGACGCTTTGTGCCCAACATCACCATCGGCCCGCTGATCGTGCAGGCCCTGAGGCCGGTGACCAGCAAGCCCCTCGACGTTCACCTGATGATCGTGGAGCCCGAGAAGTACGTTCCCGACTTCGCCAAGGCAGGTGCCGATATCATCAGCGTGCAGGTTGAAGCCTGCCCCCACCTGCACCGCAACCTGGCCCAGATCAAGGATCTCGGCAAAATGGCAGGCGCTGTGCTGAACCCCAGCACACCCATCGACACCCTGGAGTACTGCCTGGAGCTGTGCGACCTGGTGCTGGTGATGAGCGTCAACCCCGGCTTCGGTGGTCAGAGCTTCATCGAGAGCCAGGTTCAGAAGATCCGCGACCTGCGCCGCATGTGTGATGCCAAAGGTCTGGATCCATGGATCGAAGTCGACGGCGGCATCAAGGCTGACAATGCCTGGAAAGTGATTGAAGCTGGTGCCAACGCGATCGTGTCTGGCTCGGGTGTCTTCAACCAACCCAGCTATGACGAGGCCATCACCGGCATTCGCAACAGCCGCCGCCCGGTAGCAGCTGCGGCCTGATCTGAACAAAACGCAACCTGCCCATGGGTTGTTTGGGGCTGGCATTGTCCAGCCCCATTTTTTTGAGCAGGGGGGCGCTAGCTGTCAAAGAACCAGCCATAGCTGTGCAAGCCAATGCCCAGCAGGTTGACGCCGATGTAGCAAACGGCAATCACCACCAGTCCCGCAGAGGCCACCAAGGCCGGTTTGCGCCCCTGCCAGCCGCGAATCAGGCGCGTGTGCAGGTAAGCGGCATACACAAGCCAGGTGATCAGGGCCCAGGTCTCCTTCGGGTCCCAGCTCCACCAGCTGCCCCACGCTTCATTGGCCCAGACGGCACCACTGACAAGCCCAACGGACAGCAGGAGGAATCCGACGGTGATGGTGCGATAACTGAGGCTGTCGAGCTGTTCGGCCATCGAGAGGGTCACACTCTGCAGTTGCAGCGGGGTGCCATCGGCACTCGCCAGCGAGGCCTGCCGCCACCCTCCGCTGCCAATCGAGCTGCTGCGGATGTCCAGAGACTGGCCGCGATCGGTGAACAGCACGGCCACCGATAGCAGCGATCCAATCAAGAGTGCGGCATAACTCAACATGATCACGCTCACGTGCATGATCAACCAGCTCGAGCGCAGTGCCGGCACCAGTGGCGAGGCTTCCTGCAATCGATCAGGCAGGGCAAAGCTGGCAAAGGCGACGCAGCCAAGAGCCATGGGTGAGCAGGCTGCGCTGACCAGAGGGGATGGCCAGGCGCGCTCCACAAGCAGCTGGGCCAGGCTGCACCCCCAGGCCAGAAAACACAGCGACTCATAAAGGTTGCTGATCGGGAAATGGCCCGAATCCCACCAACGCAGCACCAGTTGTGCTGTGAGACTGAGGTTGGCGCCAGCCACCAGCAGCGTCACCACGGTGCTGCGCTGACCGCCGCTGAGGCTCCAAAAGGCAAGCGGCAACACCAGCAGCAGCAAAGCGAAGGCCACTAGGCCAAGACTGAAGACCGGATCCATCAGCAATTCGCGGCGAGAAACGGGGGGCGAGCAGTAGGGCTTTGAACGACCTGGGCTGATCCATGATCCGGCCCAGTTTGGCGCGCCGATCAGCTCAGCGACTGGCCTGTCGCAGAAGCCAGCCGCCAGCGACCAGGCCAATCAAAACAGGCGACCAGGCAGACACGAGCGGCCAGAGCGTTCCCTTGACACCCAGGGAGCTGAAGATGAACGACATCAGGTAGTAGCCGAAAATCAACAGCACGCTGATACCAAAGCCCTGACTGCGGCTGGTGCGCGAGTTGGGGCGCACCCCCAGGCTGCTGCCCACCAGACCGAACACCAGACAGATGGCAGGGAAGGCAAACTTCTCCTGAATGCGCACCCGCAGGCGCCTCGACTCCTTCATATTGTTGGCTTCAGCCAGCAGTCGCTCGGCGCGGCGGGCCTGGGCCACGGTCATTTGATTGGCATCGGTGGGCAGCCGGGCGACATCCACGGGGCCCTGTCCCAGCGGGTAGAGGTAACGATCAAACTGGGCTGATGTGGTCTGACCGCCCTGCTCATCAACGCTGATCAAGCGCCCCTGGCGAAATTCCCACATGCCTTGCGATGGGTTCCAGGTCCCTTTGGAGGCCATCAACATCTGCCGTTGACCCATGCGCGAAAAATCGATCACGGTGACATCCTTCATTTCACCGGCTTCAAAGCGACGGGCATAAAACAACTGACTGAGGCCCTTACCGACAGAGCCGTCAGGTGCAGTCAGATCGCCAAACCTGGAATACAGCGTGTCATCAGCCGTTTCCGTTGCAATGGCCTGGCCAAGAGCCCGGTTGAGGGTGTTCGCAGCAGCAAGGTTGGCCCGCGGCACGATGACGTCGTTGAAGACAAAGGTCAGCAGGCTCATCAGCAAGGCCAAGGCCAGTGCAGGAGCCACCATGCGGCGAGTACTGACTCCAACACTGCGCAACGCCGTCAGCTCACTGTTTCCAGACAGCCTGCTGTAACCCAACAGCGTGGCCATCAATGTGGCCATGGGGAAGGCCAACACCAGAAATGCCGGCAAATTCAGCATCAGCACCTGAACAGCAGCCCAAAGCGGCAGGCCTGATTCTGAAATCCGCCTGACCAGCTCGAACACCACCCCGACGGACAGCGAGACGGCCGTGAAGGCCGCAATGCCAAACAACAAGGGACCGATCAGCTCGCCCAGCAGCCAACGATCCAGCAACGGAATCTTGCGCCAGTTGCGCTTGGCAGCGTCGATGTAGCGATCCATCACAGCTGAAACCCCTCGCCGAGGTAATGGCGGCGCACCATGGGATCAGAGCCCATGGCATCTGCGGTGCCGGAAGCAAGGATCTTGCCGTCGGTGAGGATGTAGGCACGATCCGTAATGGCCAGCGTCTCGCGCACGTTGTGATCGGTGATCAGGACTCCCATGCCACGCTGCCGCAAGGATCCGACCAGCTCCTGCAGATCAGCGACTGCCATGGGATCCACACCCGCAAAGGGTTCATCCAGCAGCAGATAGCGCGGACCCTGCTCCCCAACAGCCAAGGCGCGGGCCACTTCACAGCGGCGCCGCTCACCACCTGAGAGCTGAAAACCCTTGCGCTGCAAAAACGGCTCGAGACGAAAGTCACTCACCAACTGATCGAGCCGTTGCCGTTGTGACAATGGCGGGGTGCCACTGACCTGAAGAGCCAGGCGGAGGTTGTCAGCGACCGTGAGCTGCCGGAACACGCTGGGTTCCTGGGGTAAGTACCCAATGCCAAGCCGGGCCCGCCTTGGCATCGAGAGGTCCTCGACAGCATCCTCATCGACCGTGATCCTGCCTGAATCAGGGCGCAGCAATCCGGTGATCAGATGGAAGGTTGTCGTCTTACCAGCACCATTGGGACCCAGAAGACCGACCACTTCAGCTGGCAGAAGCTCAAGGCTGACGCCACAAACCAGAGGGCGTCCGTCAATGCTGAGTGAGACGTCTTGAACGTTCAGACTCATGGCGTTGCATCCAGCCTCAAGGTGCTGACCACCTGGGCACCCTTGCGCGGCTGAGCCACAACCCGCTGGCTGTTGAGCAGCACGATGACCCGCTCAGCCCTGAGCGAACTGCCATCGGGCTGAATCACATCCACATCGCCGCTGAGCACGATGCGCGCTTCCCTCGAGAAATACTGGGCCTGGCGTGCCGTTGCGACGACCCGCTGATCGGGGTAGACGATCCGAACGTTGCCGCTGGCCGTGATGATGCCGGTGCTGTTATCAGCCTGCTGAAGGTCTGACTCGATCGACACCAGGCCCGTCGTCGCCAGGGCAGCTGCAGGGGTGGCAGAGACGCCATCCGTTGGCTGCATTGCGCTGGAGCCTGTCGGAAGCTGTGGCGGTCCGGCATGGGCCACTCGGGCTGGGGCAACGAACACAGCCGCGGCTCCTGCGGCAAGCCATGCCACAAGGCCTTTACTGAAGACCCTCTTGCGGTGAGGCGAAGGGCTGGCGCTGCAGCGAAACACGTGGATCTCCTGCGGCACCAGAGGCATGGGGCAATCTGCTGCAATCTACAGATCAAATGATCGAGCAACGCTGCAAGAGCAGGGGCGGCAGTGGGCCGTCCTGGGCAGCAGCACACGCTGTGGTGTCGGTCTGTGCCTGCAATGCAGCCAGGTGTCTGCTGGCCGCGTAGCGAAGGGTCTTGAGGTCATAGCCAGCGGCCACATCGCTGCAACGGTTGAGCCGGCCCAGGCCCTCGCCCATCAAGATCACAGCCCCCCGTTGATTGCCGCGTTCACGATGCAGCTGGGACACGGCGATCTGCAGGATGCCTTGCAGCATCAAGCGCAGGGCAGCGCAACTCTCATGCCACAGCTCTTCAAGGGCATCGTGGGCGCTGTACCACTGACCAGCATTGAACAAGTCCACAGCAGCCAGCCAACGGGGATCATTGGCTAGCTGCTGCTCAGCATCTGGGCCAGGGGCTGCTGTCATTGGCCGTTCAGATCCGGGCAACGCTGCAGCGGTCCCCGGGCGCTCAGCGTCGCGCAGGCTTTTTGGCGGGCAGCTTGCGCAAACGGATCGACTCTGGAGTGACCTCGAGCATCTCGTCGGGTCCGATGTACTCGAGAGCTCTCTCAAGCGTCATCTGCAGGGGAGCCTGCAGCGTGTCGAGTTCATCAGCACCCGCGGATCGCATGTTGGTGAGTTGTTTGGCCTTGCAGACGTTGATCTCAAGGTCCTGCGGGCGGTTGTTTTCACCAACGATCATGCCTTTGTAGACCTTGGTGCCAGGGCTGATGAAGAACTGACCGCGGTCTTCTGCGTTCTTCAGGGCATAGAAGGTTGCAGTGCCCTCTTCAAAGGCGATCAGCACACCGTTGCGGCGGGTATCGAAATCGCCCTGCATCGGGCGGTAATCCAGAAAAGAATGGCTCATGATGCCCTCGCCACGGGTGGCGCGGATGAACTCGCCACGGAAACCGATCAGCCCGCGTGAGGGGACCACGAATTCGAGCTGCGTGCGCCCATCGTTGGAGGTTTCCATGTTCTGCATCTCTCCCTTGCGAATGCCGAGTTTTTCGATGCAAGAGCCGACAGCAGCTTCTGGCACATCCATGACGAGGGTTTCAAACGGCTCATGGGGCGTGCCATCAATGGTGCGAAAAATCACCTGCGGTTGGCTCACCTGAAACTCATAGCCCTCACGGCGCATTGTTTCAATCAAGATGCCGAGGTGAAGCTCACCGCGTCCGCTGACCGAAAAGCGATCAGGTGAGTCTGTGTCTTCGACGCGCAGGGCCACATTTGTGAGCAATTCACGTTGCAGCCGATCACGCAATTGACGACTGGTGACAAATTTGCCTTCCTTGCCTGCAAACGGAGAATCATTCACCACAAAAGTCATCTGCAGGGTCGGCTCATCGACCTTGATCAGGGGCAGCGCCTCGGGGTTATCTGGGCAGGCGATGGTTTCGCCGATGTTGACCTCATCAAAACCAGCCACAGCAACCAGATCGCCAGCACTGGCCGTCTCAATCTCGACCCGTTGCAAGCCCTGAAAGCCGAGCAACTTGCTGATGCGCCCCCGTTTGATCGATCCGTCATCGCGAATCAAGGCGGCTGGCTGCCCGGCCTTGATCACGCCGTTGTGAATGCGGCCAATCATGATGCGACCCAGGAAGTCGCTGTAATCAAGGGTGGTCACCTGCAGCTGCAGGGGCTTGGTGGCATCACCGACCGGCGGTGGCACATGCCGCAGGATGGCATCAAAAAGCGGCCTCATCGAGTCGCTTTCAGTTTTCATATCGGGCTTGGCATAGCCGCCCATGCCACTGCCGAAGAGATAGGGAAAATCACACTGATCATCATCGGCACCGAGCTCAAGAAAAAGATCGAGAACCTTGTCTACAGCAATCTCCGGATCGACCCGGGCACGATCAATCTTGTTGACAAAAACAATCGGCCTTAGGCCTTTTTCAAGTGCTTTCTTGAGCACAAAACGGGTCTGAGGCATCGGCCCCTCGTTGGCGTCAACGATCAGCAGAGCTCCATCAACCATTCCCAGCACACGCTCAACCTCTCCGCCAAAATCGGCGTGGCCAGGGGTGTCTACAATATTGATACGAATTCCGTTGTAATCAACCGCAGTATTTTTAGAGAGAATCGTGATTCCTCTCTCCCGTTCAAGATCATTCGAATCAAGCACGCAAGTTGGCACTGCTTCGCCATCGCGAAAAATGCCCGACTGACTCAACAGGGCATCCACCAAGGTGGTCTTGCCATGGTCAACGTGGGCAATAATCGCAATGTTGCGAATTGCCGCGCCTTTGTGCTCTCCACCCATGTAGGGATACCCTGTCGCTAATGAGTCCAAGAGAAGACTCTATCGCAGCGAGCCCCCTCGGCTCAGGCTCATTGGCTGAGCCGCTGGGCCGGTTCAAACACCCGCAGGGCCTGGGCTGTGCCCTCATAGCGCCAGTGCCAGGGCTCGTAGTTGACGCCCTGGCTGTTGCCACGGGGAAACGAGAGCACAAACTGATAGCGCGCTGCATTGGCCTGGAGCCAGGCAAACGCGGCGGTCTGGTCGAACGCGGTTGAAAGATTGCTTCCCGGAGCGGCGCCATCGCCCAGGTCGACCGCATAGCCGGTGCCGTGTTCGGAGTATCCAGGTGGTGCACTGACCCGGGCGCGCTCTCGTGCTGTCTGATTGCGCTCCGACTTGATCTCAAAAAAGAGGCGGTTTTGAACGGCCTGAGAGCGAAACGCACTCAACACAACCAGATCAATACCGTCATCGCGAGCTCCGCTCTGCATCGCCAGCAGCGCCTTGGCGGCATCCTGCTGCAGTTGCTGACCCGGAGCAATGCTGACCAGCTGGGCAGGGTCGACCTCTGCATAGGGGAAATGGCCCAGCAGACGCCCATCAGCGGCCGGGGCAGCGCCGAGGCGCGCCAGCACAGCGGACTGGCCCGAGCCTGTCAACACACTCCGGTTCAACAGAACTAGAGCAACCAGTCCCGACAGAAACAGCAGCAGGGAGATCGTCCAACGCAGTGCCCATGGGGAGCGCCGCCGAGACAAGGCAATCACCTTGCGGCGCGCCTGAGGGATCTCGTCAGGAACCGCGACCAGGGGTCGCTCCGATCGTGGACGCCATGAGCCCGAAGCGGACGAGCGGCTGAAGCGGGCCAGAACGCTGCCATCACAGGGGCATGACAATCTTAATTGGCACCTTCCGATTGGCCATCAACCCTCCGCCCAGCAGTGTTAGCGTCCAGCCCAGATCCGTGAGCCGGAGCGCTTTTCATGTTGCGAGTGGCGGTGGTTGGTGGCGGCCCCAGCGGGTCGTGCACCGCAGAAGTGCTTGCCAAAGCCGGTATCGAAACCTGGCTGTTCGAGCGCAAGCTTGACAATGCCAAACCCTGCGGCGGTGCGATTCCGCTGTGCATGGTGGCCGAGTTCGACCTGCCGGAGTCGATCATCGACCGCAAGGTGCGCAACATGAAAATGATCTCCCCCTCGAACCGCGAGGTGGACATCAACCTCGACAACGCCGATGAGTACATCGGCATGTGCCGCCGCGAGGTCATGGATGCGTTCCTGCGCAACCGCGCTGCTGAGCTGGGTACCCATCTCGTCAATGGCCTGGTGACCAAGATCGACACCGGGGCAAAGCGCCAGGGCCCATACACCTTGACCTATTCCGATTACAGCGGCGGTGAAGCCACCGGCGAGAGCAAAACCCTTGAAGTCGATCTGATCATCGGTGCTGACGGTGCCAACAGCCGTGTGGCCAAAGCCATGGACGCTGGCGATTACAACGTCGCCATTGCTTTTCAGGAGCGCATCAAGCTGCCTGCCGAAGAGATGAAGTACTACGAATCTCTCGCAGAGATGTATGTCGGAACCGACGTTTCACCCGATTTCTACGCCTGGGTGTTTCCCAAGTACGACCACGTCGCCGTCGGCACCGGCACCATGCAGAACAATCAGGCTCTGATCAAGAGCCTGCAAGAAGGCATTCGTGAACGCGCCAAGAAGCGCCTGGTCAATGGTGAAGTGATCAAGGTGGAAGCCCACCCGATTCCCGAGCATCCGCGCCCGCGTCGTGTGGTGGGGCGCATGGCTCTGGTGGGTGATGCCGCCGGTTATGTGACCAAGAGCTCCGGTGAAGGCATTTACTTCGCCGCCAAGAGCGGCCGCATGTGCGCCGAGCAGATCGTGGAGGCCAGCAAGGGCGGCCAGCGCGTGCCCACTGAGGCCGACCTCAAGGTCTACCTGAAGAAGTGGGACCGCAAGTACGGCGCCACCTACAAGGTGCTGGAGCTACTCCAGAACATCTTCTACCGCAATGACGCAGCCCGCGAGGCCTTCGTCGAAATGTGCGACGACAAGGACGTGCAGCGCCTCACCTTCGACAGCTACCTCTACAAACGGGTGGTGATGATGAACCCCTGGCAGCAGCTCAAGCTCACACTGCTCACCCTGGGGTCAGTGTTGCGCGGCAATGCCCTGGCTCCCCAGGACTACAAACCGGTTGACAGTGCCGTGCGCGACGAGTCCGAGGTCAACGCCATGCTGGCTGTCAGCACCATCAAAGGCGGCATCCGTACCGGAGCTCAGAAGCAGGTTCAGGCCGCTGCGGCCAGTGAGGAGCGCGAACCCGCACTCTCGGCTCCGCACTGACTCGCGAAGGCTTCAGCTGGATGCCATCGCTTCGGCAATGGTGACCAGCTTGAGCTTCTGGCTGTCCCAGAGAATCAAACGAAAACAGCTGGGGATGTCTTGCAGCCTGAGATAGGTGGCCTCGGTCAGCAGATGCTGGTTGGCCTGATGGCAGGCCCGCAGCCGGTAGTTGGGAATGCGTTCACACAGGTGGTGAATGCTGTGAAAGGCGATATCGGCCGAGAACCAGTGCAGCAGCGCTGGTAACTGCAGATTGCTGCTGCCCTCGGTGGCCCCACGCAGATAGCTCCAACCCTCCTGACCATTGGCATAGGAACCGGGGAAATTGTGCTGCACAAAGAAAATGCAGATAAAGATCGCCGCAGAAAGGGTCATCACCGTGGCGTAGCAGGTCCAGAAGAGGCCATGGCCCAGCCATTGCCCCATCAGCCACCAGCTGGTGAGCACCACCACCGTGTTGGCCGCCAGATCGGCCAGTTCGCCGCGTGTGTACCAATGGCTTGATTTGAAATCGCGCGTGAGCTGGGGCAGATCAGCCACACCGGCCCAGCCGCGAGTGGCCAGATGGGAGACCATGGCCGAGACCCATTGGCAACTGCCGAGCAGCAACTGCAGACGCGCCCGGATGATCAGATAAAAAAAACCACCCGGAAAGAGCATCAATGGATGCCTGGAGAGGCCATACCAGAATTGCTGTCGCGCCGAGAGCGCGCTGAACTGCTCCACACTCAGCAAGGACGAGGGACCGCGGTACAGGGCCCAGTTGCCGTTGTGCTTGTGGTGGAAGGCATGCCCCCGCGACCAGGGGTACTGGGGGATCGCATTCAGACCGCCCAGCAGAAAGCCCGCAGCCCTGTTCAACAGCGGTGTGCTGAACAATGAGCCGTGACCGCAGTCATGCATCAGCGCAAAGCTGCGCGCTGACAGCAGCACCAGCAGCAGCAGCACCGGCACCAGCAACAACGGCAGCAGGCCAGGCAGCGGTGCCAGCTTCGGAATCGAGGCCCACAACACCACCACCGGCACCAGGGTTGAGACCAGTTGCCAGCCGGCTCTCCAGTTGCTGGGGCGGCGAAACGCCGCCAGGCTGAAATCGGTGCGGCGCAGGGGAGGCGAGGAGGTGATCGCGGTCAGTGCGCTGCCCTAGGGATCAGGTGCGAGGGGCCACCTGTTGAAGCATCACCCTAAGCACCCACGCTGCAGATCAGCCGCTGATGCGGCTGAAATCGGCCAGCACCCAAGCCTGATTGCGCAGAACGCCGAGCAGATTCAAACGATTGGCCCGCACCTTGGGGTCTTCGGCCATGACCATCACGCTCTGCTCACCGTCAAAAAAAGCCGCCAAAGCACCGCTACCCGCACTGAGGCCGCGCGCAAGCTCGGCGTAGCGATCCACCCCCACGCCGGTGGCCAGCGGTTCGAGCGCCTCCAGCACCTGCAGCATGCCCTGCTCACTGCTCTTCTCAAACAGAGCTGGCTGCACCACAGCCCCTGCCGCCAGGGCACCAGGCGGTAGATCGCCCTTTTCGGCCAGTCGTGAGGCACGTGTGACCACGGCCTGCACCGCAGGCAGTTCACCGCTGCGGCGCAGCTTCACCAGCAGGTCGGCGCGGCTGCGGGCATCGAAGGGATCACGGATGATCCGCTCCAGCGGCACCCCTTCTCCCGCCACCGCCTGCACCAGATCGGGATCCACCCCCGACTCCTCCAGCAGGCTCTGCAGCCGCTGACGCAGGAACTCAGCCAGTTCAAGCGCCAGCGCCTCTGGTGCAACCTTGAACTGGGGCAGCAGCGATGCCCAATGGGCCGTAGCGCGCTGCAGCAGGGCCACAAGATCGAGCTGCCAGCCCTTGTGCCAGAGGATCTGCAGCAGCCCGTTGCCGGCACGGCGCAGGGCGTAGGGATCCGATGAACCGCTGGGCCGCTCGCCCTTGGCGTAGATGCTCAACAGCAGCTCAAGCCGCTCGGCCAGGGCCACCACGGCTCCAGCATCCGAGCTGGGCAGGCTGTCGCCGGCTCCTTTGGGCAGGTAGTGCTCAAGCACAGCCAGGGCCACCTCGCGCGGCTCACCCTCAACCAGCAGATATTTGCCGCCGATCACGCCCTGCAGCTCAGGAAATTCACCCACCATCTGGCTGACCAGATCGTGCTTGCAGAGATGGGCCGCGCGGCGCGCATGGCTGGCCGCGGGTTCAGCGAGCTGGAGTTGCTCCAGCAGCACATCGGTGCACCACTCGAGCCGCTCGACGCGATCGCGCAGGGAACCGAGGCCTTCGGCAAAGGTGACCCGGGCCAGCTGGTTGCGGCGGTCGATGCTGGCCACGGCCCGATCAGCGTTGACGAAAAATTCGGCATCGGCCAAACGGGCTTTGAGCACACGTTCATTGCCCCGGCGCACCGTTGCATCGGACTCTGGAAGCGCATTGCCGATGCACAAAAAGCGTGGCAACAGGGTGCTGCGCGCTTCAAAGAGCAACGGGTCTCCTGGGGCGTCAAGGCGGATCAGGGGCACATAGCGTTGGTGGGCGCGCATCACCGTGCTCAACACCTCAGGTGGCAGCGTCAGATAGCGGGTTGGCACATCACCCTCGAGCAAACGGGGCGATTCGACCAGATCGGTCAATTCTTCGAGCAGATCCTCAGGCAGGTCAGCCTTGGCCTCTTGGGCAGCGGCAGCAGCCGCGATGCTCGAGCCGATGAACTGCCTGCGCTGCCTGCGATCGACGCAGACCCCTGCTCCTGCAAGGGTGTCGGCATAGACCTCTGCATTGGCGATCGGCACGTCAGCGCAGTGCAGGCGATGGCCGCGACTGATGCGATCAGCGCTCACCGCAGGATCACAGCTTGGCAACACAATCGGCAGGATCCTGTCGTCCAGCAGGGCCACCAACCAGCGCACCGGTCTGGAAAAACGGCTCTCACCAACACCCCAGCGCATGAACCGCCGCCCCTGCACAGCGCCGATCCATTGCGGTACAAACAGCTGCAGCAGGTCATGCGCACTGCGCCCTCGCTCGAGCACCGTGGCAAAGACAAAGGGACCTTTGGGCGTCTGGCGCACCTCCAGCTGCTCGGGCTCGATGCCGCATCGCCTGGCAAAGCCAATGGCCGCTTCAGTGGCGGCGCCATCGCGGAAGGCCTGAGCGGCAGGGGGACCCTTGCGCTCCTCTTTGGCATCGGCAGCGGACTGGCCAAGCCCTTCGATCTGAACGACCAGGCGCCGCGGTGTGCTGGTGCAGCAGATCGCTTGATGCGTCAGCCTGGCATCGGTGAGATCACGCTGCACCAACTGTTCGAGTTGGGGCAGGGCAAGGCGGGCAAAATCGGCCGGCAGCTCCTCGGTCCCGATTTCCAGCAGAAAGGTCGACAACGCAGCCCTGTTGATGGCAGCTGCCCACTGTATGAAGCCCAGGGTTTGCAGCCGCTGGGGCAGCCTGTTCGCTACGGTCGGCCTTGCACCGTTCAACGTTTGAACACGTGACCGCCGGACCTGCTGCGACCGATTCCGGCCCTCTGCCCAGCATCGCTTCGGGGGTGGAGCGCACCAAGTTTGAACAACTCAAGGCAGACAGTGGCCACCTCAAGGAGCCCCTGCTCAGCGAACTGAGCAATGAGCTGCCCAACTTCAGTGATGGTGCTGTCCAGATCCTCAAATTCCACGGCAGTTACCAGCAGGACAACCGCGACAACCGTCAGAAAGGGCAGGACAAGGACTGGCAGATGATGCTGCGGCTCCGCAACCCTGGTGGGCGCGTCCCTGCGGCGTTGTTCCTGGCCCTTGACGAGCTGGCCGATCGCTACGGCAACGCCACCCTGCGGGCCACCACCAGGCAGGCCTTCCAGATGCACGGGGTGCGCAAGGAGAATCTCAAAGAGGTGATCGGCACCATCGTGCGCTCACTGGGGTCGACCCTGGCTGCCTGCGGTGACATCAACCGCAATGTGATGGCGCCAGCCGCGCCCTTTGAAAGCGGTGCCTATCCGGCTGCGCGCGATCTAGCTGAATCGATCGCCGATCTGCTCAGTCCCCAGGCCGCCGAGGGCTCCTATCTCGACCTCTGGGTCGACGGGGACCTGCGCTACCGCATCAAACCATCGGCAGCGGTCAAGAAGGTCAAAGCCCGCCAAAGCGAAGGTGCCGTGGCCTCAGGCGATGCAGCCGAGCCGCTCTATGGCTCGACCTACATGCCCCGTAAGTTCAAGGTGGCGGTCACCGTCCCTGGCGATAACTCCGTTGATTTGCTGACGCAGGACATCGGCCTGGTGCAGTTCGCCGATCCCAACGGCAAGCCCCAGGGCTGCAACGTCTATGTCGGCGGTGGTATGGGGCGCACGCACAACAAGGAGGAGACCTTCGCGCGCACCGCTGATCCGCTCGGGTATGTCGCCCAGGAGCATGTGCTCGATCTGGTTCAGGCCATTGCCGCCCTTCAGCGCGACCACGGCGATCGCCAGCAGCGACGCCACGCGCGCATGAAGTATCTGATTCATGAGCGCGGCATCGCCTGGTTCAAACAGGAGCTGCAGCGGTATTTCGCCCATCCGATCAAGGGCATGCGACGCGAGCCTGCCCGCAAGCTTCTCGATTACCTGGGCTGGCACCGGGTTGCAGCCGGCAAATGGTTCGTGGGCCTGCCGCTGCTGTGCGGCCGCCTCGCGGGTGCGCAGAAGGCCGGCCTGCGCCAACTGGTTGAGACCTACCAGTTGGAGCTGCGGCTCACCCCCAACCAGGACCTGCTTCTCTGCAACATCGCAACCAACCAGCGATCTGAGATTCAGCAGGCGTTGTCGGCCATCGGCTTTGAGACCCCAGAGGCGCCAGCGCTACTGGCACGGCATGCCATTGCCTGCCCGGCCCTGCCCCTGTGCGGCCTGGCTGTGACAGAGGCCGAGCGCATCTTCCCGGAGGTGTTGGAGCGCCTGGACAACCAGCTGCAGCGGCTCGGCATCAACAAGCCTGTGCTGGTGCGCATGACCGGCTGCCCCAATGGCTGCGCGCGTCCCTACATGGCTGAAATCGGCCTGGTGGGCAGCGGCGTCGATCAGTACCAGTTGTGGCTGGGCGGCACACCGGGCCTCAACAATCTTGCCGAGCCCTACCTCGAGCGTATGCCGCTCGAGGCGCTCGAAACGACGCTCGAGCCCTTGTTGATGGCCTGGCAACACGCCGGCGGCAGGCGCAGTTTTGGGGCCTTCATCGGCAGCCTGGGGCGTCAGCAGGTGACAGACCTGCTCGGCGCGGCATCCAGCCGCCCATAAATCGCCACGGGTTGCTGCTGCAACCAGGCCCAGAGCTGATCGCCATAGCTGAAGTGCCACCACTCGTTGGGATGGCGGGCAAATCCGCTTTCGGCCATCACGTCATTCAGCAGCCTGCGGCGGTGATGCCACAGCGCGGCATCGCCTCCAGGATCGTCAGCGGCAAGCTGTGCATAGTGCTCGGGTTCGGAAACAGCGCCGATCGCATCGATCGCCCCCCCCATCTCGAGGGGGGTGCCATCGGCAAGCGCCAGGGTCAGATCAACGGCTGCTCCGGTGCTGTGGGGCGGCGGAGTCGCAGGATCCTCACTGGGTGGCGCCCAGAAACGGGACACTTCAGCCACGATCCTGTCGCGTTCAGCTGAGGGAGAGCCTGGGTCGAGATCAACTCGTTTGCACTGTTCAGCAATGGTTGAGTCGACCATGAACTGCTGCACAGTGAGCGGCCGCCAACCATCGAAGATGGCCAGCCTGAGGGCGCCATCGCGCCGCTGCAGCGATGCTTGGGCCAGCAACAGCCGTTGGATCACGCCACTGCGCAGTTGAAACGGACTCTCTCCAGCCCCGTAGGGCGCACCCAAGGCGGCATAGGGATGGGGCTCAAGGCGCAGCAGCACAGGCGGCAAGAGCTGCAGCGGCTCACGGCAATCGGCAATGGTGATCGTCTGCCAAGGCCTTGAACTCATGACAGCAGAGGGGGAACTGACGCGCGCATGGTCTCAATTGAGCTGTGCAGCAACCTGGCTGAGGCGCTGACGCTGCTCCTGGAGCAGATGATCCAGACCTGCATGCTGCTTCAGGTCTGGATCGCTGTCGATGATGGCCTGGGCCACCGTGCGGGCTCGCTCCAGGACAGCGCCGTCATGGGCAAGGCTGGCGAGGGCCAGATCCGGCAAACCCGACTGGCGGGTTCCCAGCACCTGCCCAGGCCCCCTCAGCCGCAGATCCATTTCGGCCAGTTCAAAGCCGTCATTGGAGCGCTCCAACAGCTCAAGGCGTTGGCGTGCCAACGGATTGCTGCTGTCGTTGATCAGCAAACAATGGGACTGGGCAGCCCCTCGCCCCACGCGCCCGCGCAGCTGATGCAGCTGGGCCAGGCCGAAGCGCTCGGCGTGCTCAATCAGCATCACCGTGGCAGCGGGAACATCGACTCCCACCTCCACCACGGTGGTGCTGACCAGGACCTGGCTCTGGCCCGAAGCAAAGGCGTCGATCGCCTGCTGCTTGGCTTCACTGCTGAGCCGGCCATGCAACAGCCCCACCTGAAGATCGGCAAACACGGTGCTGCTGAGCTGGGCATGCACCTCAACCGCCGAGCGCAGGTCCATTTTTTCTGATTCCTCAACCAGGGGCAGCACCACATAGGCGCGCTGCCCCTGGGCCACCTCACGGCGAATCAGGGCATAGGCCTCATCACGGCCGCCGCTGCGCAGCACCTGGGTTGCAATGGGGCGCCGACCTGGCGGCAGCTCATCGATCTGACTGACGTCCAGATCCCCATGCAGCGACAGGGCCAGCGTGCGCGGAATTGGGGTGGCCGTCATGGTGAGCAAATGGGGCTGCAGTCCCTTGGCCAGCAGCCGGTTGCGTTGATTGACACCAAAGCGGTGCTGTTCATCAACCACCACCAGGCCCAGCCGCTCAAAGGACACCGGGTCCTCAAGCAGTGCGTGGGTTCCCACCAACAGCTTCAACTGACCGTTACCCAGATCATCGAGCAGCTGCCGCCGCCGGCGCGCCGGGGTTGAACCGGTGAGGAGTGCGCTGCTCACGTGTAGCTCGTTCAGCCAAGCATTGATCTTGTGAAAGTGCTGCTGCGCCAGCACTTCAGTCGGAGCCATCAAAGCGCCCTGACAGCCGGATTCGATCGCGATCAGCAGGGCGGCCAAGGCCACAACCGTTTTGCCGCTGCCCACATCACCCTGCACGAGCCGGGCCATCGGTTCAGAGCGGCCCAGGTCCTGACGAATTTCGCCCAGGACCCGTTGCTGGGCAGCGGTGAGGGCAAAGGGCAGCAGCTCCACAAAGCGCTGTATGAGCCCCTGCGGCTCGCCCAGCCCCAAGCTGCCACCAGAGAGCAACGCGGGCGCCTGGGCAGCCTTGAGCGCCCGTCGCCGCTGGGCGAGGCCCAATTGCAACAGCAAGAACTCATCGAAGACCAGACGGGTGCGCGCCGCCGTCAGTTGCTGCTGATCAGCGGGTTGATGAATCACCGTCAGCGCCTCGGCGAGGCTGATCAGACCCTGCTGCTGACGCAACGCCAGAGGCAGCGGGTCCAGGCATTGCGCAGCAAGCGGCAAGACCGCATCAATCGCCTGGCGCATGCGTTCAGCACCCAACCCTTCGGTGAGGCTGTAAACCGGCAAGAGGCGTCCGATGTGCTGCGACTGCACCGTTGCCCCGGCGTGATCCAGCACTTCCATGAGCGGATCACTGAAGCCAGGCCCATAGGGGGTCTGCTTCACCAGGCCACTGACCGCGATGGTGGCCCCAAGCGGAAACTGACGCTGCTGACTCTTGAGCCACGCCGGACTGGTGAAGCGGCGCCCCGCCATGAAACGGCTGACGCGCAGCTTCCCGGTGGGATCATGCAGGTGCAGCTCGAGAATGCTCAGGTTGGGGTTGCGCGGACTCACAAAGGCATGGGAGCGGCGCACGCAGGCCACGATCGTGGCCGTCTCACCCGGCACCAGGGCGCGGATGCGCTTCAGGTTCGCGTAATCGAGGTAGTCACGGGGGTAATGGCGCAGCAGATCGCGCGCCACCAGCAATCCCATTTGGGCCAGACGGGCCGCACTGCGGGGGCCGATGCCTTTGACATCAGCCAGCGGAGTCAGGGGCGAAAGAACCAAGGCGGCGCTTTGATGGCGCACCTGTTTGGACGCTGTGGCGAGTTTGAGCCGCGGCGGAGCCATCTCTGCAGCGGGCCGATGCTGCTGGCGCAACGCCAGCAGCCACTCACGACTCAGTCGCACCAGACGCTGCCGTTGCCCCAGGCTCAGGTCTTCGTAACGGCTGTAGCCAGCCAGAAGAGCCTGCAGGCGTTCCTGGTGGGAGGCATCGAGCGGAACCGGGCAATCGCCTAGCTGGAGGCGCAGGAACGCGGCAAACGTCTCACGACGCCCCTGCAGGTTGCCAAAACCTCGGTCAGCCTCCAGCTGCAGGCCCTGTTGCATAGGCAACAACCAGCGGTGCAGACGGCGCTCTAGGGCGACGTCTGAGGGTTCTGGGCTGTCGCGTGATCGTTCAGCCACAGCTGATGGGCTTGCTGGACCTGGAGCCGTTGCTCCAGGCGTTGGTAGGTCTGCGCCATTCTGCGCAACTCCTGGCGCGTTTGCTGGAGGCGGCTGCGGCAGGTGCGCAGTCTGGGCTGCTCAGACTCCAGATCGGCGGGCTTGAGCAGCAGAGCCTGGGTGTCCAGCAGATGATCAGATCCCGGGTCAGGAACCGGAAGACTCAAGCGCACCAGATTGGCTGCACTGGTTTGACTGTCGATCTGGCCGGCAGCCACGGCCTCGAGCAAGCGCAAAGGCAACAGCGTGTTCAGCAGTCCCAGGCGCATCAGCTCAACGTTGATCGCATGGGACAGCGTGCGCAACCGCCTTGCTAACGCCGCTTCAAGCTGATCCAAAAAAGCCAGCAGCAAGCCCGGTTCAGCAGGCAGCAGGGCATCCCCTGAAGCCAAGGTGGCCGTCGCTGGAGCGGGTTCTGCCTGGGCTTGATCCAACAGCTGCGTGAACGCGGCGATCAGATCGGATGCCACATCCTCCTGCTCCGCAGGCACGGAGGTGGGGTCTTGCGGGCCATCACCTGCTGGGGTGAGCTGCGCGGCAGGCTCCATGCCAAACAGAGAGCCACGAATCGGCAGCGCGAGCCCCAGATGAACCGAGCCTTGTGGGTTCTGCTGGTCGGCCCCAGCTGCGGCTGATGTCTCAGTCTCGAGCGATGGGGAAGACTGCAGCTGCTGCAACCACTGACGCCTGGCACGCATGGCACGCCGCCGCTGGCGCTGCTGCATCTGCAAGGCGAGGGCCTGCAGCTGCTCAATCGTCAGCAGCGCACAG
>Ga0194116_10001767_pt1 | contig 29654 bp, 10 predicted proteins | sample TA2MahsurfametaG_4_FD_148617 | JGI IMG/M metagenome (GOLD analysis project Ga0194116, IMG submission 148617) | Freshwater microbial communities from Lake Tanganyika, Tanzania - TA2015008 Mahale S9 surface | ecosystem: Environmental > Aquatic > Freshwater > Lake | place: Tanzania: Lake...
TACTTTAACCCAGCGGATATACGGTATATATTCTAATAACTGCCATTTTTGTCAAATAATGTTCCTTAAAACGAACAAAATCCGAATTAAAGTACCTTTTATGACATATTATTAATTAAATCACATTGTATGAGTAAAATAATGATAGCGTTAGGCCTTGTGCTTACCATATCTGTCCTTCTGTACCATGTGTCCAGTCAGAATAGAAAGATAAAGGTTTTGAATAAGCAAATTGTAGAGCTAGAACGTAAAGCTAGTGTTGCAGACTCCCTACAGGCTGAGCTGTTTCCAAAAGAAATAGAGCTTAGCAGGTTTGAGACAGCCTTTACTATATTTGCTAGGAGATATCCTGTGTATGCAGATATTTATGCCTCTATTATATCAGAAGAAACAGAATAATATTAATACCCCCAATGAAAGCAATCCTTGAGTTTAACATGGAAGATGACAAACATGATTTTCAACTTGCTATTGATGCCCCAAAATGGTATGTCCTAGCTTGGGAAATTGACCAGTATTTACGTAATAGGATGAAGTATGAAGAAAACATTTCTAATGATGAGTACAAAGCAGTAGAAGCTGCTAGAGAAAAACTTATAGAGCTCATGAATGAAAGTGGTCTACTTTTTGATTAAGATATTGTAGATGTCAAATAAGTTCTCTATTTTTGTACAAAGATCTATAAATGATTCACCTCCAAGGAACTATCAATACGCTACATGACAAAACCTGTGTAAAAGTATATGACCCAGAGCTTAAGAAACTTATTGCTATCTTTCCAAACTACCTCAAAGCTGCCAATAGACTAGGAATATCTTCATCAGTTGTACAGCAGAGATGTACAAGAAAAACTAGAGTATTCTCACCTCTATATGGTAAAGAAGTAGCCTGCAGATTATCCGGCAGAAAAGAAGAAGACAAAGCTCTGATAGAAGCATCTAAATCCAAATTCTTATGAAAAAGTACATCGGACCTATCTTAAGCATTTCCACTATAGGTATGCTTTTCTACACGCTATTTGACCTAAAAGAGCAGGTCAAACAAATACCTAAGTTACAAAAAGAATTAAAGTCAGTTATGTATATAAAGGATAGTCTACATGATGAAAACTTTATACTACATATAGAAATGAGTAGACATGAAATAGCAAGAGATAAAGTTTTAACCAAATATCCTAAAGTATATGAAGAATACAATACGTTCCTTTATACTCAAACTGAGTAAGCTTAACTGGGCATTTATTCTTGTCTGGTCTTTAATCCTGTTCTTAACTTTTAAGTTTTGGGCATCAGCATTTCACTTTTTATTTAGTAGCCAATGAAAGTAAGTTTTGACTTTGACGGAACCCTGGAACAAAAAGAAGTTCAGGAATATGCTAAGCAACTTCTAGAAGAAGGTATAGAAGTATGGGTGGTAACTACCCGGTGGGATGAAAACCACAAACACAAGTACCGTAATAACGCCACACTAGACGATCTATGGGAAGTAGTAGACAGACTTGGTATTCCAAGACATCAGGTAAGATTTACCTGTATGGAGTGGAAGTACACCTATTTAAAGGGTACAAAGTTTATCTGGCACCTAGATGACAATGAGGATGAGTACTTTAAAGCCAGACAGAATGGTGGCTGTAATGTGCCTATGATTAATGTAACCTCACATTACTGGAAAGATAAGTGTGAAGAACTAATCAGAGATGCTGCTGATTGAGAACCAAGACTGCTATATAAGTAAACATCCCTTTGAAGTAACTGTAAACAAATAAAAAAAAACAAATATGCATTTAGAAATTAGTCTTTTCAGTCCAAAAGAAATGTTAGCAGGTTTTAGAGTACACACCTATCAGTATTTAGAAGGACCTCAAGATAGAATGATACTTCACAATAATATATCATTCTCCTTAGGACTTGTCTTTCTTAATATTACGCTGACTATAAAAAAGGGGGCATAACCCCCTTTTTTAATAGAAAACATTATCTACTCTAATATCCCATTCTTTTCTAAAATCATCGTCTAAAGCAGCACTAGTAAGTAAAAACTCTTTTCCAGCAGGAAGTATTCTAAGTAAATACTTCATTGGTTTTGCACTCTCAATTAACTCTTCATCCCCTGTTGCCCTACCATAACCTTCTTTGATAACCTGTCCTGTTATTTTATAAAGGTCTTCTGCTAAGCCAACTGCAGGAACTGGGTTTTTTAACAACCTTGTAAATTCAATAGGACTATAGTAGAACATAAACTCGTTATAGTATTTTCTTATAGCTCTAGCTAGATATTTCTTAACTCCTTTTTTATCATCGTCATCATCACCACTAAGTGCCCAGAACAATGCTCCAGATATAGCTAAAAGAACTAATAGTTCTGACATCATTGATCTTAGATTAGCTATATAAATATCTATAAACTCACCTTCTGAAATTTCAAAAGACTCTCCACGTTCATAAGCTTCTCTCTGTAAAACTTGATAACGCTCTTTAGCAAGTTCTATAGCATTATTACCAAATCCTGTTATTATTGACATTAAAAGTCTTGGCATTCTTTTGCTAAAAAGATCACCAAAAAATACCCTAAACTTTCCATAAGACCAAGTCTGTAACTCGTCATCCCATTTAAGTTGACCAGTTCTTTCTTCTACCATTTCCGGAATCCAGCTTCTAAACTGCATAAGAGCAGATCCAAACAAAGTAGTTCTAATCCTATTAATATCATCCCGGCTCTGGTTACCTAATATTCTTTTATTAACCCCTTTAATCTTATCCCTAAAAGCAGCGTAAGCTTCATCTGTTCTTTCTATACCAGGAATACTAAAGTTTCCATCTTTATCAAGAACGCCTACAGATAACAAGCTTTCTTTTTCTTGAAGTTCTCCAACCTCTTTTTCAATTTTGGCTTTAATCTGCTCACGCTGATCTGAAGGAAGATTATAAAAGTCGGTATAGTAGTTATACTTTTTCTTTACAAAGTCTTGTATACTTACAATACTACCCGTCTTTTTATCAATCATATGTTCAAGCATCATAGCAATCGCAATAGGATACTGAACTGCTTTGTCAGATTGTCTTTGAATAAAATAAGCATTGTTTTTATTAAGTACTTTATCTCCAAGATGTAAGCTTAAATTATCTACAAATCTATCAGGAGCAGATTCAAGAAGTATATTAAGATACCTTAGAGCTGCCTGTGCTTTTTTACTAGACGCTGTTAGATACATAGACCTCCCCCACGTCTTTTTAGTAAACACAATACCTTTTTGTGCTTGGAATAAGGCATTACCAGTACCCCCAACAAACTGAGCAGTACCTGATATAAGGTTAAGTCCTAATGTTTTTAAAGAGAAGTAACTAACAGCTGCTTGAATACTTTTAAGAGTTGAGTATTCTTTTCCTTTTATTTTAAACTTGGCATCTTTTGTTCTTCCACCAATCTGATCATATAAGTAAAAGTTTACAAACTCAGAAAGAAGCTTTGCATTAGGGTCATTAGTATCAGTTGTTTTAATCCTACCGTTTTCAATTACTGGATCTCCAAAAATAAAGTCTACGACAACAGACTTTTTACTTTTCTCTGCTTCTACAAGCATAATAGAAGCATCTTCTATGCTTTGCATAGCCTCGTAGTTATACATATGTTTAGACCATACAGCAAATACTTTAAATAGATCTCTAGATTTTTTGGAGTAGTCCATAGTCCCATCTTCCTTCTTTACTCCAATATCGTTTGTAAAGTAAACTGGCACTCTATTAATAATTGTTCCATCTGTAGGGTCAATCTGAGGGCTATATTGGTTACCTGCGTCTACCTGTAGATCATCAAATAGTCTCATAGGATTTGAAAAACCTTTGACATCACCAAACGAAAGGCTTTCAATCTTAGTAGCATACATAGAAGGTATAAACTTAGGTGAATAGCCATCTAGCATTCCTAAATTTTCAGCATATCTTAGTGTACTTTGAAAGTAATCATATACATCTTTAAGTGGTTTGTTAGATGGATCTATTAACTTATTCCACTTGTCACTAAGCCACTCATCGTTAGGACGCAAAAACCTGTTCTTTGAGTTTAAAATTGCATCCATATTCACTTCACCATTAGCATCAATAACCTGATGTCTAGTTTTCCATTCTGCAATTTTTTTACCTATAGTCTCATCATTCTCTTTTTTATCATATGAATACAAAACAGACTTAAAGAATTCTATTTGTTTTTTCTCAGCTTCCTTGTATGCTTTTTCATCGTACTCCATATTTTTACTTACCCACAAAGCATCTCCAGATGCTATAGCTTTCTTTCGTAGTTGATAAAATTCAGGATTGTACTTGTCTAAAAAGTTACCATTCCAGTTTCCTTTATCGTCTACTTCCAGCATCATTTCCATAGCGGCTGTAGTACTAAGACCTTTTGAACTAGCCCATTTTGCAAAGTTCTGTTTAAGAGATGTTAGCTTATCTACAGAATCCTGAAATCTAACATCACGATCATTTTGTGCCTTTCTAAGAATGCTACTAAAAACTCTAAAAGCTTTCTGCTTAATATTACTAAGTGCTTGAAAAGTACCTGCAAAAAAACCAACGGGTTCTTCAGGATCTAATAAGTTCATTATACCTCTCTTTTCACCAAGCTCTTTAGCTTGCTGATCTCGGTATTTTTTCATATCCTGAATCAACTTAGATACCTTTGAAGTCATCATCAAAAACTTCTTGTTCATCTCTTCATAAGCAGCAATTGCTTTCTTGTCACCTTTCTCTTTTATTGTTTCATAGTATTCTTCACGGAGTTCATAGAGCATAATACCACTCTCTCCAAATACATCCAGTATCTTAATACCCTCCATTAAATCTCTACCGGTAAGTGTCTTATTTTCTAAAAGATCACTATACTTTTTATACTCTAAAAGTCCTAGATCTACAAGTCTATCAATTCTATTACGTAATTGAAGATCTCTTAAGACTAGTCGGAGTTTACTAAGTTCTTCTCTTTTCTTATATACTTCTTCTTTGCTATACTTGGTATTTTTAATCTTATCATAGATACCATTTAACTTTTTAATAAGCTCATCAAGCTGCTCGTTACCTGTACTCTCATTTTTTAAAGTAACAGGTAACAAATAATTCTTATCTTCTGGGATGAGGTTGGGATCAATATCACCTATCTCTAAAGTCTTAAGTCCATATATAGAGTTATTCTTGTATATAAACTGTGTTTTAATAGGTACTGCACGAACCTTTCCAAAATTTTTAAATCCATATTGCAGCTGTAGTATTTTTCTATAGTTCTCAAGTTGTATCCGATACATGTCCTCTTTATAAGGCTTGAGATCATCTTGCCCTCTATATATTTCCTGACTTTTCCAATCATATATATCAACAACACCATCTGGCTGTATTACTAACAAGTCAATGCTGCCCGCTATTTTAGTCTTTTGATCAAATATCTTAACCTCGGAAAGAAACACAGTATTTCTTTCGTACTGATTCATAAGTGATTCTACATGACGGTTCAGTAGATTGTATAGACTAGGATTAATCTTTGGTTTGATAGGTGTCTGTGTAGCTTTTTTAGTTCCATCTGGGTTAGTCCAGCTTTTGATAATATCCTGCATCTGTTCATGAATAATATCCCCGTAGTCCGCTTTAGCTAAGTCTATTAACTTTTGAGTCTCAGAACGTTCATCAGATCTAAATATACTCTTTAACCACTTATCAACATAGACACTAGTAACAGATCCTTTTCCCTGAATACCATCATAATAATAAATATGTCTTTTCTGTCCAGTGCGTGAATCTATACTATTATCAAGAGTAATCCTATTTTGATCTTGTCGCAAGGAACTCATGGGGTCTTCATACTGATAGTATTCTTCCTCACTAGGATTCAGCTCAAGACCTTCTATATCTATATCAAGAATCTTTTGAGCAGACTGTTCAAATGGATTTACCTCAGATTTATTAAACACATCTGTGATAAACTTCCAAAGCTTTTGCCACCAAGTCAACGCTTCAGCAACACGTGCATTTGTCTCATCTCCATGATTGAGCTTTATAATGTGTTCAGCAATAAGCTTTCCTATAGCTTCCTTCTTTAACTTATCAAAGTTGATAGTTCCATCCATGTTCCTATAGGACTTAAGATTTTTATACTTATCAACTACAGATGAATAGATTTTATACTCTGTTATCTTTCTAAACATCTCTTTATAAAGAGGATGCCCTGGACCTAACATCTCTACAAAGAAGTGAGCTGCTTCTTCCGGTAAGGTATCTATCTGTTCTTTGCCGTCAACCACCTCAATGATACGGTTAAGCATATCAGCCTTTGCTGTAGCAGACAGTTGTTTACCGGCCGCATCACGAATGACATCCACACTCTGTATAGACACACCGATCTTTTCCAGGAAATTAGTTACACGCTTATTAAGCTCCTCATTACTTGGTTCAGCAGCTGCTGTTTGTTCAGTCTGCAGCATGATAGATTCTGATGCCATGACAGGAGCAGCAGGTCTTATTTCAGCCGGCTCAACCTCAATAGTTTCACCAAATGTCTCTCTATCATTAAACAACTCATCAAAGTATGCTTCAGTGTCCTTGACAGGAGTTTCTGAAACAAATTTATCAACAACATTGGAGTAATCTTCAAACAGGGGCTCTCCATTGCTATCAAGCTTTCCAATAGTTTTTTCATCATTTGCTTCCCAGTCTCCGAATATACTTTTGAAAGTATCTGTATATGCAAATGCCCATGCCTTAAGAGACTCTTCTTTATCTTTCTCTTCAAAAGAGTCTAATATAGAGTTAAATAAAATTGACTCTTCACCATTAAGTGCAAGTACTTTAGTTATCTCTTTAGTTTTAGAATCACGTATAATACTACAGATTGTCATAGGATATTATTTCTTATTACACTTTTTAGACTCTTCTTTTTTACGATCAAGAACTTTACGAATGTCTTCACCAGTCTCATTAGACTCTTTAATTAGCTTTCTGATAGAGCTTAAAGGCTTATCTTCTTTAAATACTTCTTTTTTCTTAACATCCTTATCTTTTTCTTCAGTCTGATTTTCTTCCAAGTTTTCATTTTCTTCAGCTTTAGACAACTCAGGAAACAAGTCTGATGCTTTAGTCCAGCCACCTGTCTTTTTAGGTTTAGCTTCAAGAATTAGCTTGACAACATTAGACTCAATAACACTATCTTGTTCAGGGTCAGTATAAATCTCAACCATGCGATTTCCAGAACCTAACTTATTAATAGGTAAGTAAAGTATCTTGTCTCCATACTTTCCTCCCATTTGATCTGTTCTTTGAAACAGTATAGAAACATATGCCTCGTAGCCTCTTCCTTCTTTCTTTAATTTTTTGATCTCATCTCTTGTCAGATTAGGATTAAGCATATTCTTAATGTAGAAGTCTTGTTTAGAAGCAGAACTGAGCGGACTGATTTCAAGAACACCGTCTTTCATTTTAATCCAAGAAGGAGCTTTTGGAACTATACCTTTGTTATACCAGTTATTCTGGTGAAAAGTTTTCCATACCTGATCTACATCTATTTCACTTCCACTGTTTATAAACGTTTGGAATACATTTTTTAGTAGATCAGAGTAAACTTCAGTACTTAGAACTTTTTTATAGTCTATGTAGCTGCTGTTAAGACCTGATTGAAGAATGCTAAACTTAGCCAAATTTAAAACAAAATTATCTAAAACAACATCCCCAGTTTGCTGAGCATAACTTCTAAGATCATTCAAAGCTTCTATCACTGAGTTAATTTCAAATGTATCCAATCTTTGTCTTAAAAGCTTAATGTTGTTAGTATCTTTAGTGTTGTCACTCATCATTGGTAAAAGCTCTTTGATGATAAGGTTTTCTGAAATCTCTGGATCAGGAGATGTCTTATAATCATATAGCTTAGCAGCCAATGACTCCTCTCCAAAAAACATAGACTGATACATATCATTTAGAGCGGTATCAGTACCTTCAGAAGACTTTGTTTTAGTGGTATGTAGTATGTAATTAAGTACATGGTTTTGGTACCTGTTAACAAGATTAATACCATCTTCTTTAGTAAGGAACACGTCAGGATCATCAATCTTACGGTATAACGGTGCAAAAACCTCTTGTAAATCAGGGCTTAAAGCAATAAAGAAGTTTCTAAACATATTAAATATATCTTCCTTCTGCTCTTTAAGTTCTCCTAAGAAGGTATTCTCTAATATAGAGTTTGGATTTTCTATAAACCCTTCTATTTTACTTCTCTCCCATTTAGATACCTGGAGCATATTTTCTTGAACAGTCTTTGTACGAGTAGTATCATAGCCTATAGAAAGCATAAAATTAGTCATACCTCTAGCCTGAGCCTCGTATCTTAAGTAAGACATTAATACTGCAATCTGTAGTCTTGCATCAGCCGATGACCCATCTTCAACAGCCTGCTGAAGATCATCTATATTAAACTTTTCATAACTGTTATACAGAACGTTAAGTCTTTTAACAATACCGTTCTTTATACCCATTTCCATTGCGGTACCGTCAATACTTGTTACCAAAGTAAGCAGATCGCCTCCTGTAAGTTTATTATAATAAGGAGCTATAACCTTGTAGAATAAATCCTCTCTTGTAAGAGAATCATTATTAACTTTTTTAAAGTTAGAGTCTCTTTTGTTAAGCTCTTCAAAGTAAGAGTCCATAATAGGCTGAGAAAATAAATAAGCAATTTGCTCAGCTGAGACACCCATGTGTTGTAAATAAAACCATACTCCAGCAGACTTTAAAGATAAGTTTAAGTCAAAAACAAAAGGATCTTTTGCTCCATCTAAAAAACCAGATGTAGCCTCTGAGTTGTTCTCAGAGATAAATCTACCAGAAGTATCTGTTCTATAACCTATAGCATATGTTCCATCAGATAGCTTTGAGTGATGATCTAGTTTTATATCAATAGGCTCTCTATTAAATACAGCTACTATCTCTTCCTTTTTACTTTTATTTTTCTTGCGTTTTTTCTTTTCAATCAAATAGTTAATAGATGAGGTCTTATATGTACCTGAAAGCCTTAAGCCACTTACCTGTGCAATTGTATGAAAAGTAGTGTGCTGAGCTGAAATACCAACCATACGTTTTGATGTAAGATATCTCTCCCTTGTTAATACAGAACCAACAAATGATCTTAGGTATGTAGCTGATTTTTCATCTTCATTATTTTTTGTACCTGCTGCTATCTTGGTTCGTTTAATTCTTTCTGCTAAAGTCTTGAGAGTTACTGTAGTATTTGGTGCAACAAGCTGTGCAAAGTTCTCAGGCCTTAAGACCAGCTCACTCATTATAGATATAAGCTTATTCTGTAAACCTTCTGTAGTAGTATCATTAGGAGTAGTATACTTAATCTTCTTACTACCTTTGTACTGACTATTAAAATTGGTTAAAGACTTTTTAACTGATTGCAGATCTTTTAAGTTAAGATCTTTTAAAGTGTTAATAGCCTCTAAACTACTAGGGGCATTATATCTTGACCTTCCCTTTTCCGTATAAGTAGATCTATTAATAAGAGCAAAATCTTCTGTACTAAGATTCTTAACCACACTCTTTGCGAAAGACTCAGTTGCTCCGTTCTCAATTAAATTAGCCTCAATAAACTGCAGAAAGTCTTTTCCCTCATATGTAATACCTTCTATAGAATAGTTTGGTATATATAGATTGAGTTTATCTATATCAAAGTCAGAACCTGCTTTTCCTACAATCTCAGAAGGTACTACTATCATATCCCCGTTCTCAGCAGGAGTAAATCCTTTAACAACAATACTTTCAATGGAGTTAGGAGCTTGGGTAGGGATACGAAATCCTATAATATCAAGTAAGCTTTTATCTAGACCTGATATACCCTTATCAGGTATTCTGTATATACCATTAACTAACTTAAGACCAAGTTCTTCTGGAGAAATTCCTTGAAAGGGCCAGCTAATATATACCTCCATTTTCTGAATAGCCCCGTTCTCACTACGGTAAAACTTCAGATCATTAGAAGCCATTTTGATAGTAGCCTTTTGTTCTTCTGTTAGCTTTTTAGGATCTTCTAACTGAGTATAAACTCCATCTTTGAGGTATACAAAACCCCTTGGGTTAGCCTCATATAGAGTGCTTGCAACTTGCGGAGAAGACTTTCCATGCATCTTTTCAGAGATTACACGGCTGTCTACTATAGAGTTAAGAATGTTATCAATCTTATCTCTATTGATTAAAGTATCAAAAAAGTACTCAAGCTCTTGAGTGTCAGATAAATAGTTGATAGAATCAATCATATTATCAGGCATATCACGAGCTTCTGCCTCTTCTCTTAATAGATTTACAAGGTTTCTAAGATCTTTAGTAATATAATCACCGGCTTCAGTACGCTCAAGACCAAGCTCAACTAAGAGTTTTTGCTTACCAAGCTTAAACATCTTATTAAGTGTATCGTTGTAGCTCTCAATAAGTTCTGCAACCTCAGCATTTAAAGGAAGACCATTTTCATAAAAGTTAGTCATAATTATCTTAGTAACCTGAGTACCTCTTACTACATAGTTCTTTGGCTTAATAGATTGCTCTACCTGTATTCCATAGAAACGGCTGTAAAGTGTTTGAACAGGTAGATCTGAAGGCAAAACAAACTTACCATCTTTTATGTCTACATTTACAGAACCATCTTCTTTGTATACAGGTACAAACTCCCCATTATCTTTTGTGACATTACCAACCTTTTCTCCTGATTCAAAACCTATAACATCAACCTGTGCTTTCTGAGCTGCTACGTAAGTCTTTTCAAACTGAGTACCTTCAACATGCCTAAAGAATTTTGGCTGCAAGGCGTGCTTTAAAAAGACTGTATGAGTAACATCTTTAGTATTGGCATAGCCAAAGTATTGTGGTTTTAAAACCTGAAATACATGCCCAGGGTTACCTTTTTGGTAAATAGCAAGAGCATCAGCTAGCTCAGAAGGCTTATATTTTTTATATATAGGATCTGTCTTCTTTACTGTTTTACCATCAGCTCTAGCAATTTCTCCAGATCTTACAAGCTTTTCGTAAGCTACTTCATAATCCCACTGTGCTTCATATTCTGGAGTTAATTTAGAACTCATAAATAGAATATCACGAATTAAGTCTGGCATACCCATTGCCATAGCATCTGCTTCTACCAGACTCATATAAGCTTTAACTGATCCAGTAAAATCATTCTTTCTATCCAAGATAAACCCTGTAAGCTTTCCGTTTGAGTCAAACCTTGCTCCGATAGAACGTTCAGCTTCTTCTGAAGAAACGTTAGACTCAAGCATTTGCTTAAACATCTTTTCCGCTATTTCTTTGTAGAATAAGCTTGCAACATTGACATCTTTAAAAGAAATTACATTCATAGTCTGAGACAACTCAGCTGAGCGGATCTTACCGTCATTACGAGGCATGTTGTTATCAGCCCACTGAATAATGTCTGTATCTTCTACAAATGCTTCTTTAGTTGATGTAGAACCATTAGCACGTTTAGGAAGATCTTTATAAATTGCAGGATGCCCATATATAAGTTTATGTTGTTCTGTAGTGTATATATCTTCGTTTATAGCTAAAAGACCAGCAATTGTTTTTATCTGATTTTCAGTATACCCATCTCTTTCATTATACTCTCGGCCCTCTCTGTATTTAATTTGAGGAGGGTTTTCCATTCCAAGTAGCTCATTAAGCAAGTCATTGTCTATAGCATTACTAATAAACTTATCACTTGTAAATGATGCAGGCTTAACAAAAATGTCTTGCTTTTGTAAAAAGTCTACAGTAGAGTTGATTGAAGAGTTAATATACTTGCTTATGTCTTTTTCTAGAGCCTCTTTATTAGCTTCAATAAAATCTTCAAAGTTTACATCACCTTCCACAACTTGGTCTACAAACTTGCTTATATTTTTAGCAGATATAATATCAGAAAAATGACCAAGTTTTAAAACACCGTCTCTGTAATACTGAATATTAACAGGATTCTCTGCTTGAACCTGAGCTGTATGCATCTCATCAGCAAGATGACTCATGTAAAGATCTATAATCTTTGAATCAGTTCCTGCTAAGAAACCTTCTAGATCTGCTCTTTGTATAATCAAATTTTTTCCAGGCATACCTATTCCATACTCAGTGCTCTTATCAGAGTTAATTACAGAAAAAGGAATACCTTTAAGTAAGTAGTGTATCTTAATTGCAGTTCTTTCTGGCAACTGAAGTTTTGCTGTATTGGTACCATCTACTTCGGAAATACCAGTTCCGGATATAACTCTAAATGATAGATCAGCTCCTGATTTACGATTACCTTTTTTATCAAATAAAAGACCACCTTTCTTTAAAAGATCAGATCCTGTTTGATATGCATTAAGAATTACATTTCCAGATTCATCAACACGACCAAGCCAAGGACAAGTTAGAACAAGCTCTTTAAGATTCTTAACTGAGTTAATAGTGTTAATCATGTTACCCCACAAAGAAGGTATCCCAACAGCAAACTGCATTTCACCATCACTGTTTAAATAGCTAAGGATGTTATCTTCTGTATTGTACTGAGCTTCAACAGACAATAAGGTATTTATACGACCACCAATAACATTATTACCATAGATATCATCAACTGTTTTAATATCTTCTCTTTCAAGTGCATTTAATATCTGAATAGCTTCAGTTCTAATTGTAGGAGTTTTAGACTCTAGTACACTAGCATCAGCAGAAAATCTAATTCCTAATTTTCCTAAAACATATAAGGCTTCTTGCATGCCGAACCTGTTAGTACGGCTATCTTCTAAAAGATCAAGAAGCTGAAAGAAGTCCTGGCTGCTTTTACTAACAACCATCTCTCCTTTCTTATTTATTTTAAACAATTGGTTCTTACCAGAAAGTATCTGTACTTTAAGATTGTTAGCCCATTCACTCTTAATTCTATCCTCATTGATATTCATCAACGGGTTAATAGAATAGATATTACCTTCATCATTTACTAAAAGTTTGTCAGGCTGAAATCTAACATTACTAAATGATTTAGTAAAAGCTACCTGAAGCATCACCTCGTCTTTACTTAATGTAGATGATGGAACTCTGTTGCCTGTACTATCAGAATACTTAAGTCTTGCTTTAAGATTCTGTATCCAGCCAAATCCCTCTCTGTATTCCCCTTGAGATGTAATATACTTATCATCAAGCTTGCTAAACATCTTATCAAGCTGATTCTCTCTTACGCCATTCTCATTTATTATACCTACAGTATTGCTTAATTCATTAAGTAGTATAGTATGAACTTTGTCAGGGTTTACCAGTTTTGGCTGGTTTAAGCTGTTTCTAACAAGTTTTCTTTTACTATTCTCAATCGTTGTTTCAGGCAATGAAGCCAATAGAACCATTACATTTACAGCAGTACTCTTTCTAGGATCTACCGTAATGCTATCACGTATACCTAGAGTATCTGTTATGTTTGACTCTGATGCCTCCTCTAAGTTTTCAAAGTTGACACCATATCTTTTAAGGTTCTTTTTAAATAGCTCGTATAGCTCAGTCCTATTTTGAGATATAATACTTGATATTCTAGGACTTACAAACTTTAAGTTATCAAGAACCTTATTTAAAGATGACTCTATATTTGTTTTAAGAAGTGAGTTACTTTCCTTTTTATCAAGGTTATATAAGATAGCATTAATATTAGAACCTTTAGAAAGTAAATCAGTAAAGAAATAGTAATTAACTCCCTCAAGAATTTCACTAGTTTCCTTCTGAGTTAACCCTGTAACAGCACGATACGTTGGTGCTTTAAACCGATCATTCTCACGTATCTTTTTAATGTTGGCAAACTTGCCAGCCATTATTCCAGAGAACACATCATTTACTTTACTTTCCAGTTCGTTTCTTTCAGAGCTACTAATACCAAACAGAGACTTTATAAAGTCCCAAATCTTTTTAAATATGTTTGTAGTCTTTGGTGATACAGAACTCTTATTGTTTAGAACATAATCTCTAAACTCTTCAGCCAACATTTCTCTAACATCGTATACAGAAGCATCCTTGTAGCTTTTAGTTATTCCAGAAAATACGTTGGTAAACTTACCATTACGGGATCTAAACTCATCAATAAGCTGAAACTGTTCAGCATCTGTAAGATAGTTCATCCAGACACCTTCAAAAGCTTCATGAAAACCAGTACCAATTTCAGCTCGCTCATAGATATATAAAGCATCGCTTTTAAACTGACCCCAAGCTTTGCCAGCTATAAGGTGAGCCATACGTTTAACAGAAAACTGAGGAAGCTTTTCTTCCAAAAATACTTTTAACTTAGAAAAGTCTTCTGTCTTTTCTACTTCTTCTCTTAAAGCTAACCGAAATGGAGCTTCATCAGCACCAGTATTTAGCTGGCTGCCAAGCATTTTTCTAAGTATATACTTACCTGCATTTAAGTTAGCAGCAGGTATACTTATAGTAGCCTGAGCAATTATCTTACCAGAATCTTTATCATATACCTCAGCAGAAAGCTTTCCGTTTTCTGGAGTAGCATTTAATACCGCTTCTTCAATAGAATAGTACTTGTCAGTAGAAACAACAGCAGGTTTTGTACCTTCTAAAGCAGCTAGTTCTGCATCAACAAAATTATAAAGATCTTGTGGTTGAGTTTTAATAAGATGATTGATCCATTTAGCTTTAGTTAATACAGGTTTAACTAATGTATTTCCTGTTTTAATTAACCTTAGTATTTCATGCTGCTGACCATCTTTAGTCACTACAAAATATGTAGAGCCTTTATTATTAGCAACAACATCTGAATATGGTAAACCTATTTTATCTAGTTCAGCTTTAATACTAGAGATAACCTCTTCAGAAGCTTGCTCCATTTTACCTTGAGCATCTTGTGTTATATTAATAGTAACAGGAGTTTTTTCTATTTCCTGCATTCTATTTTTAACTGTTTGTGCATCAGCTTTCTTATCAGAAACAGAAACTTGAGTAGATTTTTTAGATAATGAACCAGGTCCATAAAATGACTTAGCATCATAGATAACATAGAATGGATCAACTTTCTGATCACCAATAATATGGTTTACAACCTTTACACCTTTTACTTGAGGATTAGATTTTTGAAAATCATTAAATAAAGAAATTATAGCAGGTTGTTCATTTGCTTTTTCAACACCATTATATTCTTTAGCAGAATCATTTCCTATATAAGAACCTCTAGCAGGGTTGTTAAACTTATACCCTTTTGACTTAAGTTCCTCATATAGCTCTTTCTCAGACTTATTTGCATCAATGACTATAAAATCAGAGTCTTTGACTTCTCCTTGTATGGGATCACCATATCTTTGGGTCAAAAAGGGTGTAGTTGTAGATGATGCATTTAGACCATCTCCAAATTGACTAACTTGAGCTTTTCCTCTTTGAAAACTACCAAAATTAAAATCTTGAGGTTTTACATTTGTATGATGATAAACAGGAGTAACATCAGAAACAGGAGCTGTTGGAGCAGCAGGGGCTACTTGAGGGCCCTTATATCTTTTAGCTGCAAACTTACCAGCCGAGACTTTCCATAAATCATAGGGTATAATCTTTTGATCCTGGCTCTCGGCAGCAGTTTTTAACTTGTTATATTCTGCCTGCAAATACTGCTCTAGAGTCTGAGGACCTTCTGATGCTGCCTGATTCTGAGCATTCTTTTTTTCTATTTCTTCCTTCTGTCTTTGTCTTAAAGTATCTATTACTTTATTACGTATAGACTTTAAAGAGCCATACTTATAACCCGTTATTTTTGCTATCTCTTGTAAGATAACACCTCTATCATTTTGTATAGCATCCTTAGTAGAGTATATAACCGACCTACCACCCATGTTCTTTTTGGGGTTGTAGTACTTAATTGAATAGCCTTCATCAGACTGTTCTATTGAAAAACTTACACCTTTAATCTTAATACTACGCTTTCTTAAACTAAGAAGCTTATCTATTTCTTCATCTTCTTTACTAAACCTTACACTATCAAATAGAGGTTCTTTATCTTCTTCTTCAGAAGATTCAGGCTCTGCAATAGCAGGGTCTTTCCATATAACATATACAGATGAACGTTGAGGTGTTTTAGAATCGTATTTAGGCAAGGATGTATAAACGGGAGGAACTCCTCCGTCATCTCTTTTAGCTATAAGATATTCTTCATAGCTAGCCCATTTTTTGCCTATCTCAGCTTTACCTTGTTTAAATTTTATCTCAACAAAAGGCTCATTCTTACCCAAGTAAGTAGTATATATGTGATGCTTTGCTGTTTTAAGAAGAGTATCTCTATTTTTTAAAATAACTCCTTTCTCAAGTTTTATAACCTTATCCCCTCTATGCAAACCATTTTCTATCCAGAAATACTTATTACCACCTTTTTCTGCCTTAGGTTTCTTCCAATTTAGTACACCCTTTAAGTAGCTTTGAATAAGAAGAAGTTCATTCTCTTCCTCTTCAGAAAGCTTAACTACTCTTTTCCTTTTAGTATAAGGATTAAGTTTATATTTCTTATTAAAAAGCTCACCAATACGAATGAAAGCATTCATTATGGTATCTTTTTCCTCCTCTGTAAAGTTTCTATTAAATACACGAAACAGTTTATCCCCATATTCTTTACGACCGTTGTTATTTTTATACTCTTGCATAACAATACGGCCGGCAAGTATACCTGGAGCAATAGCACCATCAGCAGTAGCTACCCTAAGACCAATATTCATCTCAGGATTTATTACACTTCTGAGATCTGAGTAATCAGGATCTTCTGATATGACACGTCCTTCCAAGTCAGCCATAGCAAACATGGTCTTCCCATCTTCGTCTACAGCTACTGTTCTTTCAATTTTTTGAACGCCAGGAGATGTAGTAACTACGTCTAAATAAACTGGTTCCTTACTTACTCTCTTTTCTAAATCTTTTTGCCAATCAGTATGTGCTTCTAAAGCTTCTTGTAGCTTTTCATCAGATGTAGCTGGGTTTACTGTATAGTCTTTTCTAATTCTATCTACATCCCAGTTATTTCTATCCATTAAAGATCTATAGACAATATTATTCTTATCTTCTTGCCCAGCTAGAATTTCTTGATTATTTACATCTACGTAAACATACTTAGTTTCCCCAGTGGTATTGTCTTGTATCTTTTTTACAATAACAACCTTAATATCATCAGGATTGTACTTCTCATCTCTTATGCCAAACTTATCGTTGTCTTTTGTAATAACCTCCAAAGCATAGCCTTGATTAGCCATGTTATGCTTGGCAGTAAACTGATAAAATCTTTCAGTACCGCTTTCAGTATTAGGTATAGAATCATCAGGATCAAGATATTGAAGACCGAATGTTTTATTAAAACCAATCTCTTCAAACTTAGGCTTCTTCTCACGACTATAATCAGGCTTTTCATCATCTGATATTTCAGTGTCAGCTTCCTCAGAAGGAGTAGAATCTATTGCAGTTCCAGCACTAGTCTTCTTTACTTTAGGTTTTAGCTCTGTCCATTCTTCATCTTTTAAAAGTTGTGCAACTCTAGCAGCATCAAGTTCTACCGCATCTTCTTTATTTAAAGCAATTGTAATTGTTTTATCATCATCAGAAATGCTTACTATCTTAATACGGTCTGTCTTATTGTTTTCATTCTTTTTAAGATAGGTAGCTCCCTCAGTAATATCTAGTGATTGATCATTATTGTCCTTATCTTTATATGTAATAGTTGCAGTTCTACCTTTTACTTCCTCCTGAGAAACTGCTTTTACTGCATCTTCATCAATCTTCTTTTTCTTTTCAGCTTCATCTAGAGCATCATTAACAGGTTTTACTATCCCCTCATTAACAAAGGACAAGAAGTTAGACTTTCCAAGTTTTGTATCTGCGTATTTAGCTATCTCAAATCCTGCCGTAGTAGCAGAGTTTAGTATTTCACCTTTAGTCTTTATCTTATCTTTATAAATCTTAACAAGAGGATCATTGTTTCTTCTTGCTTTCTGATACTTATAGAAGCCTTCTTTGTCTTTTTTAACCCCTTTTAATGTTAGCTCATTTTCTTCAACAAGCTCATTAAGTTCAAATTGAAGATCAGAGATAAGCTGTTGCTGTATTCCTTCTAAGAGAGGACGTTCTTGTTTAGATTTCTTTATCTCTTCAATAACTTCATTAGCTGAATTAATCCTATACTGAAGTTCATTTAATTGATCAACTATGCTATCTGAAAGAGAAGTATTATTCTTATTACTTATTTTATCATTAAGTTCTGAAGCCTCAGTTTCTACTTCAGAAGCAGCTTTATTATATACAGCTTGCTTTGCTGCAAGATCACTAATAACTGTTTTTCTAGCACTGTCTTCAACACTACTATCAAATAATATATCTCTATTGATTAATTTATTTTGTTTAATAATAGTACTAGACAGATCCATGTAATCTCTAATCTGCTGCTCTGTATCTTTAGTTACGTCAAAACCAAGATTAATTAAATCTTCTGGTTTGGCTTTTGCAGAAGCTTCTAGCTTTTGTAAAAGTGTATCCTCAATACCTGCGTCTATATGTTTTGATACAAAGTCTGCAAATGCAGTATCTCTAAGTATACGCTGTCGTAAAAGATTACTTTCTTTTTCAGCAGCATCTACCATTTGCATGTTAGTTCTAAAACCTGTAGTTATTCCATTTAGTTTTTCATCATCTACTATAGGCTTGTTTTGATTATCCAGCACAAGCCTTTCTTGCTTTACAGTATTCCCTTTACTATCAGTTGTTTCAACAGTCTCTGACTTGTATATGTTTCCATATTTAATCCAGTTCTGCTGAGAAAGGTTAAGAGCTTGTAATGCTGATTCAGTAGTAAGACGGTTTGCCTTATCCTGTCTGATCTGACCGACACCGCCAGGCAATCCTCCCAATATACCACCTATACCTATGTTCATTGCTGTTTCACGGTTCTCAGGATCATCACTAGATCCAAAAACAGCCCCTACAGTTTGTTTGCCATACTGCTTAAAAAGATCATCAAAGTCTGAAAAGTTAGCTACTTTACCTGCAGTACCATACTGCTCATTCATACGCTGAATAGCAAGTTGCATGTTTTCTTCTACAAACCCTTCTCTAAGAACTCCTAAACCAGCTCCTTTTAAAAAGCTTGAAGTAGGAGACTGTAAAAACTTATCAAGTTTACCCTGAGGAGCTAAAGGACCTTTAAACAAAGATCCAAGACCACCTGGCTGGGATATATTAGAAGCTAATCCAGTTGTTTTACCAAAGGCTTTATATAAATACTTGAGTTCAAATAAGTTGGTAATTCCTAAAAGAGCAGCATTAGATAAGAAGGTATTGCGAGCAGCTCCTGCTATAATCCTTTGCTTTTCATCTTCAGGTAAATCAGAGTCTTTGAGAGCAAGCTCTACTGCATCTTTTACACCTTTAGCCTCAAACATTGATTCCGAAGCTGTAGCAAGTGCCCAAGTAGTACCAAAGTCAAAAGTCTTTGCTAGTCTCTGAGCACTGCTTAAATAGTTAGCAGCTCCTTCTAAACCACCAATTGTAGCACCGGCAGTTTCAGCACCTATACCATATTTAGAAAGACCTCTTGCTAATTTCATACCTAGACCTAGCTTGGATAAAGCAGTACCTGGTAAGTAAGCAGATGCTAAGAAAGCAGCACCATCTACTACGTCTTCTGTCCAAAAATCTATATCTGAAACAGCTCTTGCCCAAAATCCTTTATTTCTGTCATCGGTTTCCTGAAAAGTCTTTGTCCATGAGAACTCATCTCTAGACCAGTCTTCCATATTTTTAAAAATCTCACTAAACCCATTATCAGCAGCAGAAGCAAAGTATCCATCTGAACTAAACATGTTAGCTGGATTAAACAAGCTCCCGACAAAGCCAACACCTTGGCCAAGTTTTGCAACAGTATATAAAGGAAGTTTTAATAAACCACTTCCAACTTTTTCTAGTGTACTTTGACGTTGTGCATAGAAGTCTTCATTATCTGCCCCCCACATATATCCAAAGTCCTCATCTAAATACTTTCTTGCCTGATCTAAAGGAACCCTATTAGGCTCAGTAAAACCCGTACCATAAAAAGGATTTCTTTTACGAGAATCTGATTCTAAAACACTTATGGCTTGAGAAAAGGAAAGTGGTTTTTTTGGACCTGGTCCTTGTACCTGAGGTGACCCTACTCCAGGATTTTGATCCAACCCTGGAAGATCTAACTCATCAATTGGACCAACAGGACTCTCAATAGTTGGAGACTGCTGTATACCAGATATTTCTGGAATACCAAATTCAAAATTATCAGTGATAAGTTCAGTCATAGGATAAAGATGTCAGATTATTCACTCTTAAAGGTCACATTTAAACCTAGTTCATAGTATCTTTCTGCTGCAGACTTAGCAATATCTATTAGATCTGTAATGCTAGAACGACTTATAATTGGTTTGCCACCACTTTGATCATTGTATAAGTAATACATTTTATCCATGCCGCTAGTTAATACCTTATAGTAAAACTGTGGTATAGGATTTCCATATTTATCTGTAGCACGATCATTTGGGTAAAAATGCGGAGACTGATATTCATGACCAGCTTCATTTTGACCAAACTGAATCAATCCTTTTTCTAAAGGTGTATAGGAATTAAACACATCAAGACCTAAGTTTAGTGTACTAAACCCAGGTTTTTCTTTAATATAAAAACGGTTTATTTTAGCATCGTATTTAGCTTCTATACCTAAAGATGTCAAGGCATTTACAATATTAGCAGATTCTTTAGTTGCATCTTTTTTCATTGCCTCACTGCTAACAGTAAAGTAAGCATCATTGTTACCCCCATAAATTAAGCCCTGTATATTAGTTGGATCAAGTCCAGCAAGAGGAGAGATTTGTCCTCTAGTAAATACAGATCTTTTATCTTTTTCGTTAACTACAAATCCTTTTTTACCACTAAGTATATTATTTCCAAAGTATTCATTCAATGCTTCTTGGTATCTTTTTTGACCAGACTTCCCTGTCATATCTACAGCCTTTTCATAAAGGTTAACTATAGGATCATCTCCAAATAAACTTTTACTACCTGATACAGTTCTACCATTTACTGTAATATCATATAAACCACTAATTGGTTTTCCAGCCTCATCTCTTCTCTGTACCATTTTAGCAGTACCTTTTAAAACAGCATCGTGCATTTCTTTTGGAGAGATGCCTAATATAGACTTTCCACGTATAAAGTTTTGAAAATCAGATGATAAATTGTTTACACTAGGGCCAAATACTTTTTGATTAGCGTAAGACTCTGCAGACGCTATTTGATTTTTAAGCATGTCTTCTTTCAGTATAATACTTCCTATGGCCCTTTTATAGTTCTGATACTGCGGATCTGCTTTAGCCCTATCTGATTTTATATAATCATTATAATCACGATCTGTAATTTCAGAAGGTTTTTTACCAAGCTGAGCTGCTACGTGATTTCTCATTAATCCTGCAAGCTGTGCATTCTGACTTTGTAAACCTTGTAGCTCAGTATTAATTGATTGAATATTGTTTTTACCATCTACATTTGAAAAGTCAGAAGGAAGAGATACTTGTTGTACTTGACCAGGGATACCTTCTATCTCCATACGTTTTCTAGCATCCTGTCTATTTTCGCTATACACCAAACGCCTCCAAGTTTCTGCTTCCCTATATTTCATCATGGCAACATCGTCACCACTAATCCCTCTTTTGTATTCTTGCCAAGAAAGTCCTTTGGCAAGATTGTTTACAGCTTCATCAAAATATAATGAGAATGCAATTCTTTCAGCATTACTCTTAACAAATCCAACGTCACCCTTTTTTATACTTTCAAGGTCTTGGTTAAGATCATCTATTTTATCTTGATACTGTTTTCTTAAGTTGCCTAACTGAGTTTTTTCCTGAGAGTTCTTTGTTAAACTAACTTTATTATCAATAGAACGTAACTCACCCTGTAAAGTATTAATATCTTTTTCTACAGCCCGAGTATAAAAAGGAAGTACCTGTTCTACATTGTCTCCAATACGAACAGCTGCTTCTATACGCATTTGATTTTTAGCTTTTTCAGAAGCAACAGAAGAAAAGAATAACTTTAGATCTTCAGAAGTTGCACCAGACTTTTCTTCTGTTATGTTATACAAACCTGCTCTTCGTTCTATAGATAGTTTATCTGGTTTATATGAACTAAACCATTCTTTAAATTCTTTATTCCAGTCATAATAGGGAGTATAGCTTCGTCTGTTTCCATAATAGGACTTCCAAGATTCAGGAGCATCCATAGCGTATGCCATTCTTTGTTTTCTTACATACTGTAAGTTATCCTCACTAAAATCTTTACCCCCGTCTTTTAAACGAAGACTTTCTGCAATACTTTCCTGTTGATTCCAATGAGACGTTAAAGCCATATCCCCTAAAATATTTGTATTCTTAGCAAAAGGCTCAAATACTTGGGATGCTGCACTAACATTCTGCATCTGGCTTAAGTCCATAGCTGAAAGATTCTTTAAGTTCTCTCTTGCTTGAGATAAGAACTGTTCTTTCTGTTGAGTATGAATTGGATTAGTAGTTTCTCTGTTTACAAAACGATATCTATCAGCAATCTGAGAGAAGCCCTGGTTATACAAAGCCTGACGTCTCCTAAGCATGACATCAATGAAATTAAAGTCAGGCCTATAGTTAGAAGGCTGAGGAAATACGTCAGTTAAATATGATGAAGTAGCCATAGGGGTACATTATAATATACTGAAAAATCTTTAAAGTTTATAGTTAAACTTCATAAGTTTATTCACATTTAAAAATTAAAAAGGGTATGCAGAATATCCACCATACATCATGTTCATACCTCTCATAGTTAACCTCTGATTATCTGCAATACCGTCTCCGTCACGATCAGTAATAGTTCTGCTTCCACGTATAAAATCAAAGTATTGACCAGGAGTTAAGCCAGGAAAGCTTTGTTGTGCTTTTAAGAATCCAGTATTAAGGTTAGCCCAGTAGTTATCATCCATACCAGGCATACTACCTAAGGACTGTGATCCAAATCTACCAAGATCATTAAATCCAAAACCGCTTTTAAATGTGGCTCTACCAGACCAGGGATCTACTTTTAACATAGGTTGCGTAGCATTAAGCAGTGCGTATTTATATCTATCATCATGTGCTTTTTCATAAGCCGCAACGTTATCAGCAAAAAAACCTCTTCCCGAGTTACGAGACCTTATATCTTCTTGATTATTTAAAGCTGCTAAATCAGTAGCTCTTTGGGCTCTTCCCATACGCTCCTGATTCCTTATCTGAGACTTAAGAGGAGCAAAACGGTTAGCTTCTCCTACGTTTAAGTTGTTATACCTAGATAGTATATTAGCTGAATTTTCTAATCCCTTAGACTGAGCAGAACTCATATTAGCCATAAAAGATCTAGGATCGCCCATTGTACTCAAAGACTGACCTAAAATGTTCATCTGCTCAGCATTTGCGGCAAGCTCTCGTTCTGGGCTATAAAAAGTAGGTTCAGGCGTTTCTAAAGAATAAGGTGCTATGTACTGACTATACTTCTTTGGTCCATACATTAATCTTGTAACAACATTTAAAAAGTCAGGTGCAGTATATCCAAATGGAATCTTATCATTACCTTTAAATGGATTTTCACCAGGACCTTCATAGAAAGGAGGTTCCTCTTTTTTAGGCGGTTCCTCTTTTTTAGGTTCTTCTTTTTTAGGTTCTTCTAAACCAGGTGCATTAAAAGTGTATTCACCAAACTTTTTATCTTTTTTATTAAAAGCCTTATCACCTTTAAAATAGGAGTAACCATACTTTTTTGCAAACTCTTCATCATACTTACTTTGAAAATCTAAAACATCTAACTCACTTGCTGGATTCCAAGATTGACGATTTACAAAATACCAAGGATGTCTTTTTTTAAACTCGTCTAGTTCATCCATTCTAATATCTCCATACAGTCCACTTTTCTGTTTTGGTTGTAAAAGAGGAACAGTATTATCACCAGTTTGCATTCTAGGAGAAATTATAAAGTTATAACCCTTGTCCTTTTTAAGACCAGCAATAAAGTTTTGAAAATCAGGAGTAAAAATAACATCACTACCCTTCTGACCTGCAGTTTGATACTTAGGTAATAGATGACCACCAGATTGTGCCATTGGCATTATAGAAGCAGCTACGTCAGGTATACCCTGTGGAAATCCTTTCATTGACTCTTGTAGTAGTGCAAGCTTTGCAAGTTTATCCTTATAAGTTTTAACGATTAAACCTGCAGTAGCTTTTTGTATACTATCAGAATGAGGATTTTCTAATATTGCTTTAAACTTGTTAATATCATATTTTTTAGCAAGCTCTGCTGGTGTAGCTTTTTTCTTACCCCCTGCTCCAAAGTATTGAAGTGCATCTTGATCCTTAATGGTTAACTTCTTAGTATCAGAGTATATAAAACTACCTTCAGGCAACTTAAGAGGTGTCCCTCCATTAGTATGGCGTTCTCCACCAATTACAAAATGTTCCATAGAACTGTCACCATCCATATCAGCAAGAACAGTTTCATCTTTTTCAGCTTCTACATTTGCTTCTTCTCTTGGAATAGGCTGTAATCTATTAGAATAACTTTGATGAAAATTTTCATCATCGTCAACAAAAACTTTTCTCTGTCCTAAATCTAGTCCATAGTTAGACTGTCCTCCGTACTCCATACTTTCATTTTGAGAAGAAGGAGTTGATGTAATACGTATTTTCATAGTTTCAGTTTTTTCACCACCGTCTTCAGCAGTATACATTCCTTTGTTTACAACCATTTGATCAGGTCGGAAAGCACCATATGTAGTTCCAGTTTCAACATAGTCTCCATCATCATCACTATTTACTACAGGCATTAAGTTATCAGTAAGACCCTCTAGTCTTTGATTACTTATAGTATCTCTACGTTTATTATTAGCACTAATAACATCAGTTAAGGCTGACCCTATAGCTGCCCCAACCTGGACAGCTTTTGATATCGCACCTATTTTACCCATGGTATTTCTGCCTTTTTCACCAATAACTGGTCCTGGAGATTTTAAATTAGTACCATATGTCTCATTAAAAGAGCTTATACCAGATTTTATATCTTTTGCAGAACCAGTATTAAAAGTGTTCTGTAAGTTTTTTACATCCCCAAAGATTGGATTCTGATTAGTAAACTTTAAGTTAGGATCAACAGACTGAGTTTTAAACTTTGTCATTCCCTGGTTTATAGGGTTAGCAGGAATAACACCCGGTGTATAATTAAAAACACTAGTACCTGTAGCATTAATTTGAGTACCTGGATTTGCTTGCAATGGGTTGATACCCATCAAAATATTATACGCCTGCCTTTTCATTGCAGTTGGCGTCAGAGCTGGTGGCATACCAATAGGAGCTGGTCCAGAAAGATTAGATGTTGTATTAAATTTATTTACATCATCAGGAATACAGTTGCCATTCCCATCATCTTTATACCCAGCACCACAGTTATTCTGACCTGCAAGCTGATATTTCTTTAATGGATTTTTAGTAATACGTACACGCATGTTAATACATTTTATTCTGTTGTAAATTCAAAACCTGCCTCTCTTAGTGCTTTAGCTTGAGCAGGGGTTACTTCTAAAATATCTCCCTCTTCTATTTCTCCACCAGCTTTTTTTATAAGTCCTCTGCCTTGCTGTAATCTTTCCATAAAGTCAAAGTCATACATGTTTTTTTGAGGATCTAAAACCATTAAGGTATCTCCTTGAGGAAAATATTTACTAGTTAAGTCTCCAATATTCTTAGGTCTACAATTTATACAACCATAAGAAGCATAGCGATCTTCAGGTGACATGTTATAAAGATTATCTCTAAAAGCAGGATCATATGTAGTATGTATAGCAATATTTTTAGAGTTTGGTGCTTTTTGGCTAAAAGCAGCTATAGGTTGTAAAAAATACCCAGGTTCCCCGTAGATAGTTCCTGACCTATTTCCTCTATCCTTTCTACTAGAAGGAATCATACTATAGGTTCCTGCTGGAGTTACTCTGTTACTTGGGTTATTATTTAAATAAGCAACACTATATGGATTTTCTGTTCCCTCTGGATTTAATCCAGTAAGTACTGGGAATGACTCTTGAATTTTACCATCTTTTATAACATGCCCTGTATTAGTTCTCTTATCTACAACAAACCCTGATTCTAACTGTTTATCACTATTCATATGGCTTAAAACAGATTGTGTAAAGTTCATTGAATCAGGAGTAAACGTAGGTCTACCTCTAAGCATGCTAGGAGCAGAAAGTAATTTTGAGGTTGACTTTGAAGATTTTACACTTTTAGAAGCTGGTGAATCTTTTAACTCTTGTCTAAGAGCTTCTAGTAATTCTAAATTTTTATTAGCTGAAAAATTATAATCTTTTATACCCATTTTTTCAGCAAGCTTCTTACGAGATTCTTTATCAAAAGCCATCCCCTTACTAGCTAAGTAATTTACTATACTTCCACCTTTTTGATAGAATGTATTATTATACCAAGTTGAGCCTCCGGATTTCTTAAAGTAGTCATAATTTCCATAAGGACTTCCAGACTTCAATCTCCAGCCTGATGTTTTTTCATCATAACCTCCCTGAGTAGTATCAATTAAATTCTGATCATATAGCTGTCTTACTCTAGGATCTGCGGTTGTAGTTCTAATAACTCTACCCTCAGGTGTAATTAAATTAACTACTTCACCTTGAGGAACCATACTAGTCCCACCAGGTATGAAATTATCTACAGCATTCCAAGCTCTATTAGATCTTCCTATATCTACAAGAATGTTTGCAGGTACCGCAGCAGCTCTCGGTATATTTGCACCAGCCTTACTTGTCATAGCACCAAAAGCCCTTGTAAATGGATTGACTTTATTATCAATCCATCTTTGTGGTTTACTAAGAGTTATAATATCTAATCCTTTACCTACTGCATTTGTAACTTTTTTAGTTTTTGACATAGCTTTAGCACCATCTGAAGCAAGACTTACTACTTTAGCACCTTTACCTATTTTTCCAATAATTGGTAATGCTCCAGCTACAGATAAAAATCTATCAAAAGCACCGCTATTAGGATTATTAAATGTTCTTGCCACATCATCCCAAGAGCTAATACCTGTAGGATCAATCCACTCAACGGTATTTTCTAAAAAAGTATCATCATCCGGTACAGGTTCTCCTCCTGTTTGAAACCTTAAAGGAAGACGCTTCATAAATTTAATACTGTTTCTTAACCATGGAGTTTCCATAGCTGCGTTAAGACCTTCTTTAAAAATAGAAGTTCCTGCTTTTGTTTCAGATGCTATTGGTGCAAGCTTTGGAAAAGTAGGTATAGGTTTACCCCAGCGAACAGCTGCAGCTTTTTGTGCATTAAAACTTCTAAGAGCTTTGGCTTCTTCAGCTGCTTTCATGGCATCAAGAACCGCGTCTTCTTGTTTTGCTTCTTGTAGCATACTATATGCTTCAACATTTTTAAGGGCGGTACCTGGTCTTGTGTTTGCAATATCCCCGGAGATCTCAGCTAAATCTAAACTTTTTAAAATGTTTTTCTGACGAGCAGGTAATGAGTTGTACCATTTAGAAACCTCTTTTACCTTTTGACCGCTAGAAACCAAAGATTGACTTTTAAGACTGTTAACAGCTTTAGTAAGTTTAGCTTTTGCTTTTCCAGAAAGATTATACTTACCTTCTTCAATATTACGAAGAGCTTGTCTAGCTTCAGCTATTCCAAGTCCTCCAATTGTAGCGAGCCCAATAATAGTTGCAGCTATTTCATCTACATAATCATCTTCAGTTTGAGTTTCAAGTTTTGGAGGAGCTGGATTTTGTTTTTTAGGCTGGGGCTTAGGTTGAGCTTTTTGAGCCTCTGAAGGTTTATTATTAGTAGTACTTGCTGCTTTTTTAGATTCTAATACAGGAGTATAAGTAGAAAGCTTATCTGGGCTACTACGTAACATGTCAAGCATACTTAAATTTTGCTCAGCAGTACCTCTATAATTTTCTATACCTAGATCTTTAGCAAGTTGTTGACGACTGCTATACTCAGGAGCTTTTCCTTGTGTAACCATAAAGTCATAAATACTACTTCCTTCATAAGGCTTTAGTACAAAAGGAGCTTGTTGATCAGTAGGTGCAGCTGAAACAGGAACTTGCTGTTGGACAACAGCGGTTGTGTCTCCTTGAACAGGATTAAAACTTGCTAGATATTGATCTAATGCAGCAGCGTAAGTCTCATAATCTGGAAAGTCTTGTTCTTTAGGAAGAAGTATTTTTCCATCTTGAGCTTGTGGTAAAAAAGGCTGCCCACCATTTTCCCAAGTACCAAAACGCTTGTGCCAGTATAGTGGGCTAAATGGATCAGTAGCTTTAGAAGAGTTCTTTCCTCCCATACGGTTCCAGAAGTTTGTTTTACGTTTCTCAGAACCATGCTGAGAAAAGTCTTTCATACCATCGTAGCCACCGTGCACTACTTTATATTGGTCTCCTTTCTTTGCTAGTACCATCCACTTCTTACCTGGTCTTGTACTATTCTTCTTAACACCTACTTTGGTAAAGCCCATACTCTTATAACGCTGGGGGATGCCACCATCTCTCATCATCTCCATCTGCTCATTGGGATCCATCATCATTTCCTGAGCTTCAGGATTGTACATCATATAGTCTGATACAGCAGATGCGTAGTCATCCATAAGGGTAAGCTTAGAGTTTACCCATGGTTCTAGATCACTGTCAGGTTGTATAAACTTACGTAGCTGCTGGAGTTTCATAATAGAAGCATCAATCTGACCCAGAGCCATCTCACCATCAGGATCTCCTCCTTTAGCCATCATAGGCATAGGCGGTGCACCCATAAGCATTGGAGCCATCTGCATAAGCATAGGCTTAGCTTCTTCTATACGTTTTTTAATACCAGGTAACAAAAGACCACCAAATGGCATTTCTGGAATATATCCACCCTGTGCCATAGAAGCCATCTTTTGCTGGAGAGCGTCTCCAGAATATCCTTGAGCTTCAAGCTGTGCTTCAATAAGCCACTCTGGCTTACCGCCATCTTGCATGTATGGTACTTCCATGCCATACTCAGCTTTACGCCAGGTACCACCTTTACCTTTGTACCATTTAGCAGCCCAGCCGTTAGCATAAGCTGAAGGATAAACATCAAATTTCTGTCTAGCTAAAGACTTAGCTCTTGACCAGAGTGCGGGGTTATTAGGTTTGTTTGCCATATCGGAATTATTTGTTTCACCACCGTCTTCTTTTCTACGGTGCTGATAGTTTATACGTTCACTTGAAGTTTTAGATCTTTTAAATTTTTCACGTTCTGAGCTTGATAGCTCACCTGATGTTTTAGGGGTATCTTCACTTATTCTACGGGAAGGACGGCATGCCGGATAACCTTTACGTTTTTCACCTTTTTGTCTACCACATGCTTTACCTGACTTTACATCTACCCATTTTTCTGCAAACCATCTGTCAAGACCACCGTGTTGTCCACCACTCTTAAATTGTGTAGGATCTATCTTGGGACTACGAAGGTCTCCTGTAGCTCTGGGAATTTGATTAATATTATTTTGTACTATAGGAACATACCTATAAAACTCACCAGAGGTATCTATAAAATACTTGCT
>Ga0194116_10001769_pt1 | contig 29647 bp, 32 predicted proteins | sample TA2MahsurfametaG_4_FD_148617 | JGI IMG/M metagenome (GOLD analysis project Ga0194116, IMG submission 148617) | Freshwater microbial communities from Lake Tanganyika, Tanzania - TA2015008 Mahale S9 surface | ecosystem: Environmental > Aquatic > Freshwater > Lake | place: Tanzania: Lake...
AACATTTTTCTTCTCCTTTGGGGCGACATTCTCCGACACATTGTTCTGCTCCGCGAGCCCGACTCCCCTAGCATTGGTTCTCATTGAATAAGGAGTGCAAGATGATTAAAGGTGGCCCAAGCCTCAAGCAAGAGCGAAACCTCATTACCGATATCCCAGGCCCAAAGAGCATTGAGATGATGCAGCGACGCAAGAAAGCGGTAAGTGCTGGTGTTGGTGGCGCGCTACCAGTATTCGCTCACGCTGCAGGTGGCTCAGTTTTGCTTGATATTGATGGAAACACTTTTATTGATCTTGGAAGTGGAATAGCTGTTACATCAGTTGGTAATAGCGCTCAAAGCGTAGTGGAAAACGTAAAAGAACAGGCTGAACTTTTTACCCATACCTGTTTTATGGTAACTCCTTATGAAAAGTATGTTGAAGTTTGTGAGAAATTAAATCAACTTACTCCTGGCACTCATGAAAAACGATCTGCACTTTTCAATTCAGGCGCTGAAGCTGTAGAAAATGCGATTAAAGTTGCACGTGCCTTTACTAAGCGACAAGCAGTTGTGGCATTTGAGCATGGCTATCACGGTCGCACCAATTTAACGATGGCATTAACAGCAAAATCAATGCCATACAAGCACTCATTTGGACCATTTGCGCCAGAGATATACCGAATGCCGATGTCCTATCCTTATCATGACAATCGATCAGGTGAAGTTGTAGCTAGAGAAGCAATTAGTAAAATGGAAAAAGAGATTGGTGCAAATCAAATTGCTGCAATTATTGTTGAACCGATTCAAGGCGAAGGTGGATTTATTGTTCCAGCACCTGGCTTTTTGCCGGCAATTGCCCAATTTGCAAAAGCTAATGGAATAGTTTTCATTGCGGACGAGATTCAAACCGGTTTTTGTCGTACCGGTGCTTGGTTTGCAAGTGAACATGAAGGCCTTGTGCCTGACTTGATTACCACTGCAAAAGGTTTAGCTGGTGGATTGCCGTTAGCTGGCATTACTGGAACCGCTGAGATGATGGATTCAGTTCATGTAAGTGGACTCGGAGGAACTTACGGCGGCAATCCAATTGCATGCGCTGCCGCATTAGGTTCAATAAACGAGATGGAGCAGCATAATTTGATAGCTCGGGCCAAAGAATTAGAACAAATTTTCCGAGATGGATTAACCCAAATGCAGAGTAAGTATCCAGCAATTGGTGATATTCGCGGTAAAGGTGCGATGATGGCAATTGAGTTAATAAACCCAGATGGTTCACCAAATTCTGATCTAGTAAGCAAGGTCAGTAAGTATTGCCACCAAAACGGCGTAATCGTGCTTACTGCTGGAACTTATGGGAATGTGATTCGCTTCTTACCACCACTAACAATATCTACGCAGCTGCTCAACGAAGGATTAGATGTGGTTGAGCAGGGATTTAAAGCTGCGAGCTAGCGTTCATCAAGTAGCGGTTGGTTGGGGTCAAAAACTGAATTTGTTCTTGTTTTTGCTAATGCGGATAAAGCTTCCAAGATAACTCGATTTGCTAGCAGGGAAGTTATATCAGCGTGGTCATATGCGGGTGCTACCTCCACCACATCCATTCCAACAACATGAGTTTCTAAACAGATGCGACGAACTGCGTCCAAGAGTTCTCGAGCAGATAAACCACCTGGCTCTGGTGTTCCAGTTCCAGGTGCAGCAGCTGGATCTGCAACATCAATATCAACAGAAAGGAATACCCCATCACAATCGCTTGCCACTGCTTGGAATATCTCAGTTAAACAAACATTCAATCCCCGAGCACCAATCTCAGACATCTCATATGAACGCATTCCTTGTTGTGCCATCCAATTTAATGTTGGCTCATCAGGCCAGTAGCCGCGAAGGCCAATTTGAAAAAATCGATCACCTCTAACCGCACCGCTTTCAATCAATTTCCGCATAGGTTGACCATGGCCTATCAATGCACCTTCAGTAATCTCACCCGTGTCTGCATGTGCATCAAAATGCAAAACAGCAATATTGCCCCAACCTTTAGCCTTTGCAATTCCAGTTACATTCGGCCAAGTAACAGTGTGATCTCCACCAATGATTAATGGAATAGCATGACCAGCTACTTTGGCAACAACTTGCTCAAGTCGCGCACAAGCAATTTCAGTATTGCCGCTAGGCATCTGTACATCGCCAGCATCATGGACTTGCAAACTCGTTAAACCATCAACCCTTAACGCTAATGATGGGCGTTTGCCATCATGCTCTAAATAGCAGGCTTTGCGAACAGCTGATGGGCCAAACTTCGCACCGCTTCGATATGACGTACCTCCATCAAATGGTGCTCCAATAATGACCACTTCAGCATTTGAATATGTTTTTGAATCCATAGCATCACATTTAGACACACCTAAAAAAGTAAAGTCAGGACCATACATTAAAGATCCCATCAGCGCTTTACTCGCTTTGCGCCAATTACTTGTGCAATAACAACTAACAATAATGCGGACATAAAGAATATGGTTGCGATGACATTTACCTGTGGTGGAATTCCGCGCTGCGCTGCGCCCCAAACATACATCGGAAATGTAACGGTAGTTCCAGAGTTAAAGTTTGTAATAATAAAATCATCAAAAGATATTGAGAATGCAAGGAGAGCTGCCGCGGCGATGCCAGGGAGTGCCAACGGAAACGTGATGTAACGAAAAGTTATTTTCTCATCTGCGTACAGATCCATGGCAGCTTGTTCGAGTCTGGGATCTAGTGTTGCAAGTCTAGCTTTTACTGCAACAACTACAAACGAAATCGTAAACATAATGTGCGCAATTAGAAGCGTCCAGAACCCAAGCGGAATAACAGAAATGTTCAAAAACAATGCCAGCAAACTTGTACCCATTACTACTTCTGGCGTAGCCATTGGTAAGAAAATAAGTAAATTAGTCGAAGTGCGTCCTCGGAATCGGTGTCTCACAAGTGCAAAGGCAATCATCGTACCCAAAATAGTTGCAACTATCGTTGTCAGCAAGGCAATTTTAATGCTAGTAGTTACTGCACCACATATTGTTTGATCTCTGCAAATGTTAGTCCATGCATCAAAAGAGAACTCATTCCATTGCGTGTTTTGTTTTCCAGCAGGCTTATTAAAGCTAAGCATTATCACCACAAAAATAGGAAGCATCAAGTAAAACAGGGAGATAATCGCATAGATTCCAGTTGCTCTTTTTCCTAGCCAAGAAGTAATGGGTCGCATCAAACTAAATCCTCAGTGCCAGCACGCCTGATGTAGAAAAATACAATTACTAATATCATGGTCATTAAAATGAATGACAGTGCAGATGCTTGGGGATAATCTCGCACAATCACAAATTGACTTTGAATCACATTACCAATCATCTTGTCCCGAGCTGATCCAAGTAGCGATGCATTAATAAAGTCACCCATAGCAGGAATAAATGTTAAGAGTGTTCCAGAAACCACACCTGGCATTGAAAGCGGAAGTGTGACTTTACGGAAAGTCTCTCCTGGGCTGGCATACAAATCTTTTGATGCTTCAAGCAATCTCGGATCAATTCGCTCTATTGCCGCATAAAGTGGCAGAATCATAAATGGTAAGAAGTTGTAAGCGATGCCTGCAATCACAGCTATCGGCGTATTAAGTATTCTTTCTTGCGGCAACAAATTTAACGCATTTAATGCAACCGTGATAAATGAATCATCTGCCAAAATAGTTTTCCAGGCATAAGTGCGAATCAAGTATGCTGCAAAAAATGGAGCAATTACTAGTACTAACATGAAATTGCGCCACTTTCCACCCTTTAACGCAATGTGATATGCCAGCGGATAACCAATAACTAGCGCAAGAAGCGTCGCGCTTGCGGCGTAAAGTAATGACTTGGCAAAAACAGGCCAATAATCTTGCAGTGCAATTAAGTAATTGCCAATCTCAAGAGCATTTACGTAACCATCCAAAACGCTGTCGCCGGCAGGACGCATCAAACTGGTAATCAACAATGAGAAAAAAGGAATAACAAAGAAAACGCCCAACCAAGCAAGGCCAGGAATCAGCAATAAATACGGTGTGATTGAACGACCATTTCTTAATGGTTGCGAGAAGGTTGCCTTAGCGGAGGCAGGAATTAGTTGCATTAATCTGCTACCGGCTCACCTAAAAACTCTAAGCCATCGTTGATATCACTGTCGGGATCTAGAACAAAAACATTCTTTGCTCGCCACAGTACATCGACTTTTTCACCCCGCCTACCAAGCTCACGCACATCAACATTTCGTTCAAAAATCGTTAACTCTTGCCCCCACGGTGCTTCCACTAGATACTGGACCGATACTCCAGTAAAGGAAGCATCAATTACTACACCTTGAATAAAGTTGTCATATTCATTTCGGCGTTTGTCAACATCTTCTGTGGTCATTTTTTCAGGTCGCACGCCAAAAACAATCCGACCTGATGATTGTGAAGTTGCAGATTTTGGAATCTTAAAAATTTGGTCTGCTACTTTAACTGCCAATGTGGAGTCATCTACCTGCCCTTGAATTACTCCTTCAAAAAGATTTGATTGACCTAAGAAATTTGCAACAAATGCTGTGCGAGGTCGTTCATATATTTCGGTGGGTGCACCCATTTGCTCTATTCGGCCTGCATTCATAACCGCAATGGTGTCAGCCATCGTCATGGCTTCTTCTTGATCATGAGTTACGTGAACAAAGGTAATTCCTGTTTCAAGTTGGATTCGTTTAATCTCTATCTGCATTTGACGGCGTAACTTCAGATCAAGTGCACCTAATGGTTCATCTAGTAATAAAACATCCGGTTGATTGATAATCGCGCGAGCAAGAGCAATTCGTTGTTGTTGCCCACCACTTAGCTGCCCCGGCTTTCGCCTTGCCAATTCATCTAACTCAACCAATTTGAGCATAGCTTTGACCTTGGCATCTAAGTTAGATGTGTCTTTTCGGCGACGAAGTCCAAATGCAACATTTTCATAGATATCCATATGTGGAAACAACGCGTATGACTGAAAGACAGTATTAATTTGACGCTCATATGGGCGAAGATCTGTTATGTCTTTACTGCCAAGCTTGATTGTGCCTGATGTTGGTTCTTCCAGGCCTGCCACCATCCGAAGTGTTGTGGTTTTACCACATCCCGATGGTCCCAATAACGCAAAGAACTTTCCGGCTGGAATAGTTAAGGTGAGATGGTCAACCGCAACATTATCAAAATATGACTTGGTCAAATTCTCCAAGTGCAAGTCTTGAATATCTCGCGCAGTTTTTGTTGCGGTCACACACGCTCCTTACTGCCGAAGGCAATTAGTTACCGATAACCGCCTGGAACGCATCCTGATATTCCTTTTCAGTATCAGCATCAAGCAACATAAAGGGCTTGACGTTCGCCAAATCTTCATCACTTGGGAAGATAAGAGGATTATCCACTAGTGACGGATCGATCTTGGCAACTTCTTCTCGTGCGCCATTTACTGGGGTGATGTACTGAACATATGCTGCTACTCGAGCCGCAATTTCAGGTTCATAGTAGTAGTTGATGAGAGTTTCAGCATTCTTTTTGTGGCGAGCACCAACTGGAATAATCAAGTTATCCGTCCACAAAATTCCACCACCAGCAGGAATGGCAAACTGGAAATCTGAACCCAACTGAGCGACATCACCAGACCAGCCGATTGCAGCAATAATGTCGCCGCTTTCAAGTGCTGCTAAGTAATCATTTCCAGTTACTTGGCGTATTTGACCAGATGCGATCTGCTCCTCAAGATAATCAAGAGCTGCATAGAACTGATCTGAAGTGAAGTCCGAAGGATTCGCACCCTGATGGCTCATTATGCAACCTACTGTTTCGCGCATCTCTGAAAGAACGGAAATCTTGCCAGCTAGTGCAGGTGCAAAGAAGTCATCCAGACTTACTAACTGATCACTTCCGGTTAACTCTTTTACTTTTGTTTTATTCCAACCCAAACCGCCATATCCACCCTGCCATGACATTGAGTAAATGCGTCCTGGATCAAATGAGACATTTAGCAAATCTGGATACAAATTTGCTTTGTTTGGCACGTTGTCAAAATTAATTGCTTGGGCATAACCCAATGAAATCCACTGACCAGCCATCCAGTCAGTTGGCGTAACGAGATCGCGATCAATTGATTGACCGTTTTCTAAAAGTGGTCTTACTTTGGCGAAGAACTCATTGTTATCATTGTAATCTTCAATATAGTTGACGGTAATCCCCGTTTGGGCGGCGAACTCATCTAAAGTTGGATTAGTTCCAGCGTCTTCATCAACGTCGATGTATGCAACCCAGTTTGACCAATCAACTACCTTTTCAGTATCAGATAAATCCTCAACTTCAGTAGGTTCATCCGTATTGTTTGAAGACCCTCCCACACCGCAAGCTGATATTGCAGCCGTGGTAGCAGCAATACCTGAAACTTGAAGCAATCGGCGGCGGTTCATCATTTGCGCTGCAATGAATTTTGCAATTTGATCTGCTGGTGAATCTCCGAATTGAAACTTTTTCATTACTGCTACCTTTCTTAACTGAGCGGGGATACGGTACTACTAAAACACTATCTTGCGGTCTTTACCATCACATGTTTTACACGAGTGTAATCTTCAAAACCATACATCGAAAGATCTTTGCCATATCCAGAGTGCTTAAACCCACCATGAGGCATTTCAGCCACGATTGGGATGTGCGTGTTTATCCAAACAGCACCAAAATCGAGGTTCCGACTAACTCGCATTGCTCTACCCAAATCGTTTGTCCAAACAGAAGAAGCCAAACCATAAGGAACTGAGTTGGCAAAACGCACGGCGTCATCTTCATCATCGAAACGCTGGACAGTAATTACTGGACCAAAAATCTCATTTTGGCTCATCTCATCTTCATTATCAAGCCCAGCAACAACAGTTGGCTCAACGAAAAATCCTCTATCTCCTTGACGGCTGCCACCAACCAAGATTTCGGCATGCTTTGGTGCTCGTTCTAGAAAGCCCAAAACTTTTTCTAGCTGATTAACGTTGTTTACTGGTGGCACGAATGCATCGGGATCTGCAGGTCCGCCTGCAAACGAAGTTTTGGTTCCAGCAGCAGCAGTTGCCAAAGCACCCACAAATTTGTCATATGCCCTTGAACTGCAAAGCACTCGCGTTGCTGCCGTGCAATCTTGTCCTGCATTAAAGTAGCCAGCAATCGCAATCCATTCTGCTGCTGCCTCAATATCGGCATCATCAAAAACAATTACTGGTGCTTTACCACCAAGCTCTAGATGAACTCGCTTAAGTTGTTTTGAGGCACTCTCAGCTACTTGCATGCCAGCTCTTACTGAACCTGTTATCGCAACCATTTGGGGAGCTGAATGCTCAACTACCATTCGACCGGTATTTCGATCTCCAGTTACGACATTAAGAACTCCTGGTGGCAGGATATTGTTTTCATAAATCTTTTTGGCCATATAGACAGTTGACATTGGTGTTGTGTCACTTGGCTTCAGCACAACAGAATTCCCAGCAGCAATTGCTGGCGCGATTTTCCAGATAGCCATCATCATCGGATAGTTCCAAGGAGTTACTTGTCCAATAACACCAATTGGTTCGCGGCGAATAAAAGAAGTATGGTCTTTCATATACTCACCTGCAGACTTGCCCTCGATAACCCTTGCTGCACCGGCGAAGAATCGAATTTGATCAATCATTGGTGGAATTTCTTCTGAGTTAGTTACGGCAATTGGCTTACCGGTATTTTCACTTTCGATTGCCACTAATTCATCGGCATTAGCTTCTAAAACGTCAGCAATTGCAAGCAACGCCTTTTGTCGTTCTGCTGGAGTTGAATCGCGCCAAACTTTAAATCCTTCTTCTGCAGAGCGATATGCAGCATCAACATCTTTCTGAGTTGCTGCTGGTGAAACTGCCATAACTTCGCCAGTTGTTGGATTAATCAATTCTTGTTTTTCACCGCTACCAACAACAACTTCGCCATTGATTACGGATTCAATAACTTTGGTCATAGCCGCTCCTTAAAAAGTCCCCCGTAGCGTAATGGGAAAAACTCGGAATGCGAAGGGGTAGTATCAATAAACAACTGAATCCAAAGGTTGGAGGGCAAATTGATTTGAAATGACTTGCCAAATCCGAAATTTACCTTCAGAATCCGTAGATGGATGTGAAAACCATAAAGTTAGACAGCATCTCAAGGAAGATTATTGAGCAGCTGCAAGCTGATGGTCGGCGCTCCTACGCAACGATTGCGAAGGCAGTTGGCTTGAGCGAAGCCGCGGTTAGGCAGCGTGTAGCCAGACTAACTGAATCAGGAATCATCCAAATTGTTGCAGTAAGCGATCCAATGCAAGTTGGATTTAAGCGATCTGCTCAAATTGGAATAAAAGCAGAAGGTGATCTTGAAGCATTAGCTGAGAAGATAAGCAAGTTTGCAGAAGCAGCTTATGTTGTTATCTGCGCTGGGTCTTTTGATCTAATGGTTGAAGTAGTTTGTGAAGATGATGAGCACTTATTGGAGTTTTTGAACAAAAAGATTCGCTCAATTCCTGGCGTAGTTGGCACTGAAACATTCATGTACTTAAAGATTCATAAACAAACATACAGTTGGGGAACTCGATGACTATCACTTCAGATAGCGATAAACACACGCATAAGAAACTTAATGATTCTGCTAAAGAGCACTTGTGGATGCATTTCACACGTCATTCTGCATACCTAGAACAAGATGTTGATATTCCAATAATTGTTAAAGGTGAAGGACCATACATATACACATCAACTGGCCAAAAGATTATTGATGGTCTTGCAGGATTGTTCACAACTCAAATTGGTCATGGTAGAAAAGAATTAGCAGATGCAGCAGCTGCACAGATGCAAACTCTTGATTTTTTTCCACTTTGGTCATATGGACACAACAACGCAATTGAGTTGGCCGATCGGTTAGCAAGCTACACCCCCGGAGATTTAAATCGAGTTTTCTTCACTACTGGTGGCGGCGAAGCAGTTGAAACTGCTTGGAAGTTAGCTAAGCAATACTTTAAGTTAACTGGCCATGTCAATAAGTACAAAGTTATCTCCAGATATGTGGCTTACCACGGTACAACACAAGGCGCACTTGCATTAACTGGAATTCCGATTGCCAGAGCGCCATATGAGCCATTGGTTCCAGGTGCAATCAAAGTACCAAACACTAACTTTTATCGAGCTCCTAAGCATCTGCAAAACGATGAAGAAGCCTTTGGGCGATGGGCTGCAGATCGAATTGAAGAAGCAATAATTTTGGAAGGGCCAGATACCGTCGCTGCTGTATTCCTAGAGCCAGTGCAAAACTCCGGTGGATGCTTTCCCCCGCCACCTGGTTACTGGCAGCGAGTTCGCGAGATCTGCAATAAACACAATGTCTTGTTAGTAGCAGATGAAACAATCACGGGATTTGGCAGAGTTGGTGCAATGTTTGCATCAAATCGCTTGAATGCTCAGCCAGACATAATTACTTGCGCGAAGGGACTTACAAGTGGATATTTCCCAATTGGTGCAATGATTGCAAGTGATCGATTGTTCGAACCATTCAAGCAAGGTAAGAATTTTATGCCTCACGGATTCACTTTTGGTGGGCATCCAGTTGGAGCAGCTGTTGCGATGGCCAACCTAGACATAATTGAAAATGAAAAAGTGATTGAGAACGTTCTTGCAAATGAAGACTATTTCCGAAAATCGCTTGAATCATTACATGATTTACCTATAGTTGGAAATGTTCGTGGTATGGGTTATTTCTATGGCATTGAAATGGTTAAGGACAAAAATACACGCGAGACATTTAATGACGAAGAGAGTGAGCTGTTGATTCGAGGATTCCTCTCTCGTCAATTACTTAAAAATGGCCTCTACTGTCGTGCTGATGATCGAGGGGATCCGGTGATCCAACTCTCCCCACCACTGAATATCGGCCCGAAAGTTATTGATGAGATCACTGCCGTCGTTCGCAAAACACTTATTGAGGCATGGGAGTTATTCTGAGCGAAGATTTCCTCAAAGTAAAGCGCGTACCTGAACGAGCCGTTTCAGATCGCGACCAACTGTTTCAGATTCTTGATGCCGGAAAAATCATCCATATTGGTTTTGTAGATGATAATCATCCAGTTGTTATTCCGCTTGCCTATGTGCGTGATGGTGAACGAATTTTGTTACACGGTTCAACTGGATCACGTCTATTCCGCACCCTTGCGGCGGGAGCGCAATTGTGCGCCACAGTAACTCTTCTTGATGGAATTGTTGCTGCAAGGTCAGCATTTAATTCATCAATGAATTATCGATCTGTGTTGATTTTTGGAAAAGCGACATTATTAAGTGATGAATATAAGGATGAAGCACTCGAAAAGTTCACGAATAACCTTATTCCTGAAAGATGGCAAGAAGTACGTAAAATGACAAACAAGGAAAAAGCAGCAACGATGGTTTTATCTGTTCCACTTGAAACAATTTCAGGCAAAGTTCGAGTTGGCGGGCCTGCAGATGAGGAAGATTCCGATTTGGAATTACCCATCTGGGCAGGGCATATTCCAATAATTTCAGTTTATGGTGAACCAATAGCTGCTGAGAATTTATCTGACGATATTGATGTACCACAATCTATTAAAAATATGAAATGAATAACTCATACTGGTGGCAATCTCTTCCTGAATGGAAACCGTTAGCGCCAGTTGTATCTGATGAAGAATTTGATGTAATCATTATTGGTGCAGGTTATACCGGTCTGTGGTCCGCCTATTTTCTTCTTCAAGCACAACCTGACATAAAAATTGGCATAGTTGAATCTAACCACGCAGGTTATGGTGCTTCCGGCCGAAATGGTGGCTGGGTTTCATCCTTTTGGCCAGCTTCATTGGAAAAGATATCCAAATCGCACAGCAAAGAAATTGCAGTTGTCTTTCAAAATCTTCTGCATCAGTTAGTTATTGATTTTGGACACACTTTGCGTTCAGCAGGTATAGATGCAGACTTTCAACACGCAGGAACAATCAATCTCGCACGCACTCAACCACAACTCGATCGCTTGAATCGCGAACTAAAGGAATATAGAAATTTTGGCTTTACTGTTGATGATTATGACTTAATTTCTAATCCAGAGTTGCTACCCAGAGCAACCAACGTGTTAGCTGGACTGACAACTCCCCATTGTGCATCAATTCACCCGGCAAAATTAGTGCGCGAATTAGCAAAGGTTGTAATAAATCAAGGAGCTAGAATCTTTGAAAACAGCACTGTTACACAAGTCGCTGCTGGAAAAGTAAAAGTAAATAACTATACGATTTCAGCGAAACAGATAATCGTTGCAACCGAAGGGTATAGCCATGAGATTAATCCGAGAGTAACAGCTCCAATTCATTCATTAATGTTTGTTACCTCGCCAATACCTGAGGATTTGCTCAACGTGCTTCGGCTTAAACCAGGTATCACTTTCAATGATGCACGTAATTTAATAATTTATGGACAGCGAACTAAAGACAATCGAATTGCATTTGGTGGCAGAGGAGCTCCATACCGCTTTGGCAGTGAAACTGGAACTCGTGCTGAGTACTATCAACCAGCTTTTAACTATCTGCAAAACGCTCTTATTGAAATGTTCCCTCAGCTAACCGATTATGTTAACCAAGCAACGCACACTTGGGGTGGACCTATTGGAGTTGCGCGAGACTGGCAGCCAAGTTTGACATACAACCACGATACGGGAATCTCACGAGCAGGGAATTATGTTGGTGATGGTGTGCTGGCAGCATATTTAGCAGGACAGACTCTCGCTGATATTTTACTAAGCAAAGTTACGGATAGAACAAATCTACCTTGGATAAATCATAAATCTCGTAAATGGGAAATTGAACCGTTTAGATATCTACTAATTAATGCTGCACGAGTCACAATTGATTTAGCAGACAAATTGGAATCAAGGGCTGGAAAAGAGACAAACTTAACTCGTCTTTTGTGGCGTCTGCTTAAAGGCTAATTTGGATTAGCCGCCAACTGGCCGCAGGCACCTTCAATTTCACGACCTCTGGTGTCACGAACTGTAACTGCAACTCCGTGTCTTTCAATTGCTGCTACAAAAGCGGATTCTGCTCCTGGGGTTGAGGCAGTCCACTTAGATCCCGGAGTTGGATTTAATGGAATTAAGTTCACATGCGCTAGATGCCCTCGCAAAATTCTGCCCAATCTATCTCCACGCCACTCTTGATCGTTGATGTCTTTGATCATTGCGTATTCAATTGAGACTCTTCGTTTAGTTTGACGAGCGTAATACCAAGCTGCATCAAGAACTTCTCTTACGTTCCAGCGATTATTAACTGGAACTAATTCATTACGTAATTCATCATCAGGAGCATGCAGTGAGACTGCAAGAGTTACTGGAATACCTTCGTCTGCAAGTTGCTTTATTCGCGGCACTAAACCAACTGTTGAAACTGTAATTCCACGTGCAGAAATACCAAATCCATTTGGTGCAGGTTCAGTCATTCTTCGAATTGCTGTGACAATGGTGTTGTAGTTTGCTAGTGGCTCACCCATTCCCATAAAAACAACATTGGATAGCCGACCTACACCACCGGCTATTCGACCAAATGCCATATCAGCAGCTGCTCTCTGTACCTGGCACACAATCTCAGCAACTGAAAGATTTCTAGTTAAACCTCCCTGTCCAGTAGCGCAAAACGGGCAAGCCATTCCGCACCCGGCTTGCGAAGATATACAAACTGTGGCTCGGTCTGTGTAACGCATCAAAACTGATTCAACTAAGGCACCATCATGAAGCCGCCATAACGACTTAGCTGTAGTTCCGTTATCGCAGGTAATTTGTCTTACTTCAGTAAGAAGGTTTGGAAGCAATAAATCAAGAATCGCCGTTCGCTCAGCTGCCGGCAGATCGGTAAAACTATCCGTATCAGAATCAAATCTGCCGTACCAATGCTTCGCAACTTGTGTTGCTCTAAATTTTGGATAGCCATTTGAAACACAGAGTTCTTGTGCTTTCGTTAAACCCAAATCGGCGAGATGAGTAGGTGGCGGTTGTCGTCTAGGTGCTACAAATTTCAGTTCAGGGAACTCAGCCACATCATTTAACTCATTCGTCATGGTAGCAACCAACTAAACACAATCCAGGCAACTAAAGCATTTGGAATAAGTGAATCTAACCTATCTAAAACACCACCATGGCCAGGCAATACACCGCTCATATCTTTAATTCCTGCATCACGTTTTATTGCAGACTCAAACAAGTCACCTATAACTGCCGTTACGGTCATAATTGCAGCAGCAGTTAAACCGAGCCAAATTGATTGAGCAAAAAAGAAATGAAAAATCAATGCTCCAAAAATCATCTGTAAAAATAGGCCACCAACAAAACCTTCCCAAGTTTTAGATGGAGAAACCTTTGGTGACATCGGATGCTTGCCAAATATGATTCCAGAAAAATACGCACCAGTATCGCTGGCTACAGTTAAGAGAATAAATGCCAATACCCTTAGCGCTCCATCTTCTTGGTTGAGCATCAGAAGCACAAATGCCGCCATAAAGGGTAAGTATGTGAGAACTAATAGTGATCTACTAAAACGATTAACAAAATCATCAACTCCGATTTTTAATGCGGCAACAATCAAAGTCAAAATAGATATGCCAAACACTGTAACTAAATGGGTGAGCTCTCCAAAGTAAGCTGCAGTAAACAATGGAAAAGCTAATGCTATCAAAATCCACTTTGGCACCATGTGTGCTTTTTTGTTGAATACATCAACAAGTTCACTAATAGCAAGTGCAACAAAGAGAGTTAATAATGGTAGAAAAAGCCAGTTCGCCAAGAAAGTACTTAGCAAAACTAAACCAAACAACAGTAAGCCAACAAGTGTTGCTAACGGTAGATTGCGGCCAGTCTTAATCTGGTCTCTACTTCGCACAGTTAAACCTCTAGTAGTTCGGCCTCTTTGTGCTTAAGTAAGTCATCGATAGCGGCAACGTGCTTAGCAGTTATCTCATCGAGTGTCTTTTCAGCACGACGACCTTCGTCTTCGCCCGCCTCATGGTTCTTGACGGATTTATCAATTGCTTCTTTGGTTGATCGGCGAATATTTCTTATACTTACTTTCGCATCTTCCGCTTTAGCTCGAGCTTGTTTTATGTAATCTTTACGTCGCTCTTCTGTTAATTCGGGTAATGAGACGCGAATGACTGTTCCATCAGAAACTGGGTTTACACCCAAATCTGAATCTCGGATAGCCTTTTCAATTGCAGATACTGCACTTTTATCAAAGGGTGCAATCAAAATTACTCTGGCTTCCGGTACGGAGAATGAAGCCAATTGCTGTAATGGCGTTGGTGATCCATAATAGTCTGCAACAATCTTATTAAACATTGATGCATTTGCTCGACCAGTTCTAATGGTAGCTAAGTCTTCTTTTGCAACATCAATTGCTTTATCCATTTTACTTCCCGCATCAGCGAGTGCCTGGTCAATCATTTCTCCCCCAAAATTCTTAAGCTGATACTAGAGTACCAATACTCTCACCGGCTACAGCTCTTGCAATGTTTCCAGGAACAGTTAGATCAAATACAACGATTGGTAAATTGTTCTCACGCGCTAATCCAATTGCGCTTGCATCTGCAACCTTTAAGTCTTTTGCCAATACTTCATCATAACTAACTTCTTTGTATTTTTGTGCAGACTTATTAACTCGCGGATCTGAATCGTAGATTCCATCAATTGATTTGGCCATAAGTACAACCTCACAATCATTTTCCAATGCACGTTGGACGGCAGCACTGTCGGTTGAAAAGAATGGCTGTCCCAGGCCAGCACCAAAAATCACAACTCGTCTTTTTTCTAAATGTCTAACAGCTCGGCGCGGAATATAGTTTTCTGCAACTTGTCCCATTGATATCGCCGTTTGGACACGAGTTGCAACACCACGTCGCTCAAGGAAATCCTGTAGTGCTAAACAATTCATAACCGTACCAAGCATTCCAATGTAGTCAGCTCGTGCGCGTTCCATACCTCGCTCTTGAAGTTGTGCGCCACGAAAATAATTACCGCCGCCGATGACCACACAAACTTCAGTACCTTTATCAACAACTTCTTTTATCTGAATTGCAATAGAGTCGACAACATCAGGATCAACGCCCAGTCCTCCACCACCGGCTAGCGCTTCACCAGACAACTTGAGCAATACGCGTTTCCAACCATGCTTTGGCGCGATAGACCATTTACTCATTTAGCCTCCTTCGCTTGCTGGTAGAACAAACTCTAAGCCTGACCCACTTTGAATCTCGCAAATCGAGTAACGGTTACTCCTTCTGCTTCAAGCATTGACCCAACAGACTTCTTATTGTCTTTAACAAAGGCTTGCTCTAGCAAAACAAAATCTTTAAAGAATCCATTTACACGGCCTTCAATTATTTTTGGCAGCGCGGCTTCCGGTTTTCCTTCTTCTTTAGCTGTTTCAGCTGCGATTCGACGCTCTGCTTCAACTACTTCTGCCGGGACATCTTCTCGATTCAAGTATCTTGGTGCCATTGCAGCAATGTGCTGTGCTAGATCCTTTGTTATTTGAGCGTTTGCTGCAGTGGTTTCTACCAATACTCCAACTGTTGGTGGTAATGCTGGATCCGATTTGTGTAGATAGGAATCAACTGGCTTGCCAGTAAAGACTGCGAAGCGACGCACCTCAATCTTTTCTCCCATTGATGCATTTGCTTCAGTTAGCGCATCCTTAATTGACTTGCCATCAGCCATCTTTGTTGACATCAATGCATCCAGGTCAGATGGCGAAGCCAGTTTGACAGCTTTCGCAATTGAATCTGCAAGGGCTTGAAAGCCATCTGTTTTAGCTACGAAGTCCGTTTCACAATTTAGTTCAACCATTACTGCTGAAGTTGGCTCAACAATCGCAACAATCAAACCGTTTGACGCATCGCGCCCTTCGCGTTTACCAACATCTTTTGCACCTTTGATTCGCAAAGCTTCAACCGCTTTGTCAAAATCACCACCTACTTCATCAAGGGCTTTTTTGCAGTCCAGCATTCCAGCACCTGTTACCTCGCGTAGACGCTTTACGTCTGCAGCACTATAACTCACTTTTGTTTCCTTCTGATTTTAGAAATTTACTTTGCAGGTTCAGTTGATTCAGTTGCAGGGGTTGAGCCAACAAGCAATTCTTGTTCCCACTCAGCCAGTGGTTCTGCTGCTTGTTCGCCGGAATCCCCAGACTTACGCTGCGACCTTGCCATTAGTCCTTCAGCAACTGCATCGCCAATAATCTTAGTAAGCACCTGAATTGACCTTATGGCATCGTCATTTCCTGGGATTGCAAAATCGACATGCTCTGGATCACAATTGCTATCTAAAATTCCAACAACTGGAATATTTAACTTACGTGCTTCAGTTACTGCAATGTGTTCTTTATTTGTATCAACTACCCAAATCAAGCTTGGCACTTTGTGCATATCTCGAACGCCAGAAAGCATTCGCTCCAATTTTTCTTTTTCCCGTCGCATCATCAGTAGTTCTTTTTTTGTACGACCACTTCCTGAGACTGCATCAAAATTTATCTGTTCTAACTCTTTTAACCGCTGAACTCTTTTGGTTACAGTATTAAAGTTAGTTAGCATTCCACCAAGCCAGCGCTCAGTTACATATGGCATCCCAACCCGCTTTGCCTGCTCTTGAATTGCTTCTTGTGCTTGTCGCTTGGTTCCGACAAACAGCACCGTGCCACCCTTGGCTACTGTTTCTTTCACATGCTCATATGCACGATCAATATAGGCAAGCGATTGTTGCAAATCGATAATGTAGATACCGTTGCGCTCTGTAATAATGAAGCGCTTCATTTTTGGATTCCATCGACGCGTTTGATGTCCGAAATGAACACCAGCATCAAGAAGTTGACGCATTGTTATAACAGCCATATTGGCAGCCCTTTCTGGCACGACTTTGCGTGCGGTCCGGTTTTGTGGTTACCAAGTTGGTTTCCACCCTGACGAATATCCCCTGATTCCTTCGAGTTTCCTCGACCGGCGAATCAAGTGGTGTTGCCTTGATATTCGTGCGAAGTCACCAGTTTCCTGATGCGAGGCGTAAGTGTACTTCCCACAGGCTAGCCCTCTGCACGGAGTCAGAATTAGCGAGCACGACTGGCATAAAAGACATAATCATTTACCGATGAAAGTCATGATTTCTGCGGCGCTACCTAGCTGGTTATTGGGAATCGCCACAATTCCCAACCCGCAAGCAGGAGATGGCACCATTTTGCGAAACTTTGTTCCGCCGATAACGCAATATGGACCAGGCCATCGCGGGGTGGACCTGGCGGCATTTCCAGATGATGTGGTTACTTCTCCAGCTAATGGTCAGGTTCACTTTGTAGGTTACGTCGTTAATCGAGCGGTAATCACAATTGCTACTGCGACTGCACTGATTAGCTTTGAACCAGTTGAATCTTTTTTGTTATCTGGTGATCAAGTAAGTCGGGGTCAGATAATCGGCTGGGTTAGTTACGGTGGCCACTGTGATCAGCATTGCATTCATGTCGGTGTTCGAAATCGGGAAACAAGAATTTATCTAGATCCAATTCCTTATCTACTTCAGTTACCTAGATTAATTCCAGTTAAGCCCTAGGGTGCGCTTGTTTATACACGGACTTTAAGCGCTCACTCGCAACATGGGTATATCGCTGAGTTGTAACTAAGGATGAATGTCCCAGTAGTTCTTGAACGCTTCTAATATCAGCGCCATTTTCGATTAAATGTGTTGCGGCTGAATGCCTAAAACCATGTGGGCCAACATCAGTAAAGTCGTTTGATTCAAGTATGTGTTGCACCATTGCCCGAACGACTCGTTGATCTATGCGTTTACCACGCAATCCCAAAAAAAGTGCAGACTTGGAATCCTTAGTCACCAACTTGGGACGAGATAATTCAAGGTAATTCAAAACTGCTCGCACAGCTGGTGCACCCATTGGGACATACCGCTGTTTGTTTCCTTTGCCAATTACAGAAATTGTATTTTGGCTTAAGTCAATGTCGTCAATATCTAAACCAACCAATTCAGCAACCCGAATACCTGTTGCATAAAGTACTTCCAAGATTGCGCTATCTCGAATTGATTCAGGGTCATCAGCATTTAGTTGCAGTTCATTTAGCAATTCTGTTATCTGTCCAACCCGCAAAACCTCAGGTAATTTCTTTCCTACTTTCGGTGAAACTAATTGCGCACCAACATCAGCTTTGAGCCCTTTTCGTAAATGAGCCCACTGCGTAAAAGCCCTGATTGCCGCTGCCCGACGAGCAATTGTGGCAGCAGCGAGATTGCGTTCATAATTAGCAGCGAGCCAGCCACGCAAATCGTGAATGGTTAAATCGTCTATTGCAACGTCACCTTCGCGGGCTAAATAATCAATCAAGTCAGTAATGTCTGCGTGATAAGAGCGAATGGTATGTGCACTTAATCCCCGCTCAACCTTCAAGAATTGCACAAAATCATCGCGAAGTGCAGTTAACTTGCGATTATTCGATACGTTCATCTGCTAAGGGTGCGGTAATAATCCAAAAGGGTCAAGTCACGCGCCGAAAAGTAAGCTAATTGTAATTACATTTCGACCCAGATGAATGGTCAAATTCAAAACATAATAATGGTGTTAATTATTGGTCATTGGGAACTTGGAGGTCTGGTTGAGCAATCTCCTCAACGTTCACATCCTTGAACGTTAACACTCGAACATTCTTAACAAACCTAGCCGGCCGATACATATCCCAAACCCAGGCGTCTGATATTCGAACGTCGAAATAAACCTCGCCACCAACATCGCTTTTAACCTGGACATCAACTTCATTACATAAATAGAATCTACGATCAGTTTCAACTACATATTTAAACAGTGTTGCAACATCTCGATATTCTCGATAAAGCCCCAGCTCAACCTCAGCCTCATAGCGCTCTAAGTCTTCTGAACTCAACCTACCTCCAGCCTCGATGATTTATCCCAGATGAAAGTCCTACGATGAATTTCCGAGTTACCATATTCTCGCAAAGCTTTTAAATGCTGTGAAGTGCCGTAGCCCTTATGTGTGGCTAGCCCGTATTGAGGATAGTTTCGGTCTAGTTCAACCATCAAGTCATCGCGATATGTTTTTGCAATTATACTGGCAGCAGCAACAGATGCACAAAGTTGATCTCCTTTTTTCATTGCAAGGGAAGGACAATCAAGTCCGTCTACTGCAAATCCATCGCTAATCACAAAGTCTGGCTGATTTGCAAGCCGAGCCAGTGCTCGACGCATACCCCGCACATCTGCTTGTCCAATTCCTATTTCATCAATCTCAATTTCAGAAATTTCGACAATTGAAACGGCAAGGGCATTCTCATAAATCTTTACTCTTAGTTGATCTCGCTGTTTCTTAGTTAAAAGTTTAGAATCATTCAATCCAGTTATTGGATGTTCAACATCCAAGATAACAGCTGCAACAACCAAAGGTCCAGCAAGAGCTCCCCTGCCTGCCTCATCTACGCCGGCAATGCGATTAAAACCAGCAGAGCGTAATTTTGATTCATATTGGAAAGTTTTTGTTTTCATCACTCAGAAGGTTCAAGGTCGCGATACAAATCAGGAGTGCTAACTCTGGATATTCGGTCAAGTGGCCAAATGATGGCAAACACGCGCCCGACAACATTCTTTACTGGCACAGCACCGTTTGCGCCATTGTCCAACTGGTACCTACTATCTCTGGAATTAGCACGATTATCTCCCATTACAAACACATAGCCCGGTGGAACAGTGATATCAAATTCAACATCTTTGTTTGATCCCTGGGTATGGGGTTCGTTAGACTTTGTACCATTGATAACAAGTTTTCCAGATTCACAACACCTAACTTGATCTCTAGCAACACCTACTACACGCTTAACTAGATGTTCACCCATATTTGCCGGAAGGAAGCCAACGAAGGTCAAAAATCGCTGAACTTGACCGCGAACTCCAGCGGTAGGCTCAATTTCTCCCAACCAGCCTCCAGGATCAATAAAAACGACAACGTCACCGCGATTAATGTCGCCGAGTCTGGCTGAAACTTTAGAAACTACGATTTTGTCGTTTGTCATCAGCGTGGTTTCCATCGAAGCGCTTGGAATATAAAAAGCCTGCACTAAAAGAATTCGAATCAATGATGACAAGATGAGCGCTGTAACAACAACTATTGCTATTTCCTTAGCGCCTGACACTAACCTACGACGTAGTTTTGGGCCGTCGAAAAAACGCAATGCTTATGCCTGTTCTGATTCCTCAGTTGCACTCTCTGCAGCTGGTTCAGTAGCCGATTGTGCAGCGGCTGCTTCCTCCGCTGCTTTTGCTGCGGCTGCTTCTGCAGCTTCAGCTTCGGCAGCCTTCTGGGCTTCAACCTGCGCTTCATATTCGCGTTCAGCCTGCATTGCTTGCATAATTGCTAAATCAGAATTTCGCTCTTCTCGGCGTTCCTTAATTTTTGATCGCTTACCTGTTACATCGCGCAGATAATAAAGTTTGGCGCGTCGAACATCTCCACGGGAAACTACTTCAATTTTCTCCACTATAGGGCTATGAACGGGAAAAACGCGCTCAACTCCCACCCCAAAACTGATTTTGCGAACTGTGTAAGTTTCGGTAGCGCCAGCTCCCTTTCGGCCAGTTACCACGCCTTGGAAAACCTGAATACGTGATCGGTTTCCTTCAATAACTTTTACGTGCACTTTAACAGTATCGCCAGCACGAAATGGAGGTAAATCTTTACGCAGCGAGGCTGCATTCAATGAGTCAAGGGTATGCATCGGGTTCTCCCACGCGAAGCGCCGCAGGTCACTCGCGCAGATGCGAATAGTGGTTTGTTTGTATCCTGTTGATTTGCTCCCCTGCGGCGGGGTCAAATTCAGATACGACGTAATTCTGCCATAAGGGAAGACTTGCTCATTCACCGGTCAGGTCAGGACGTCTAATCGCGGTGCGTTGTTTTGCTTGCGCTATTTGCCATTTTGCGATTTCGGCGTGATTGCCGCTTAGAAGCACCTCTGGCACCCCAAGACCTCGCCAAACAGCTGGCTTGGTGTAGACCGGTCCTTCAAGTAGGCGGCCGTGTTCAGTTTCAGCGAATGAATCATTAACAGCTGAGTCCCAATTTCCTAATACACCTGGTATCAACCTTGCGATAGCTTCAATCATTACTATCGCAGCCACCTCACCACCGGCAAGCACATAATCACCGATTGACACTTCAAGGACGGTTACCTTCTTTTCATAATACTGCGCCACTCGCGCATCAATACCTTCATATCTGCCACAAGCAAAAACTAGATGGGGTTTACTTGCTAATTGCTCAGCCATTTCTTGATCAAACTTAACTCCACTTGGTGTTGGGATAATCAAAATCGAATCATTGTTTAATAGCTCATCAAGAGTTGCACCCCATGGTTCAGGCATCATTACCATTCCCGGACCACCGCCGTAAGGAGTGTCATCAACGGTGCGATGTAAATCAGTAGTGTGATCTCGTAAATCATGCACATCTAAACTCAACTTTTGGTTTTCAATAGCTTTACCAACTAGAGAGAGTCTTAAGGGCGCTAAGTACTGTGGAAAGATTGTGATAACATCAATTTTCATCAGATAACTCCAAAAGCCCAACTGGCGGATTTATTCTAATTAATCCTTGTTCCAGATCAATTTCCGGCACTATTTCATCAACAAAAGGAATTAGCACTTCTTTCCCAAAACTATTTACTACTAACAAATCCTGTTTAGCAAGATGTACTACATCTTCAACTTTTCCAATCACAGCGCCATCCAGCTTGGCAACCAGTAAACCAATAAGTTGACGATCAAAGTATTTACCTTTTTCCGGCGGTAAATCATCTTTTGCAACTTCGGCAAACAAAACGACTTTAGCTAGATTTTCTGCCTGCGTACGATCAGTAATTTCAACAAGTTTCATCAACAATCTGCCACTGTGACTAGCGCACCGCTCAACTGTAAATATTTGATTTGTATCGGTATGCAGTTTTGCACCGTTTGCAAACCGAAGCTCCGGAAAGTCCGTTAGCGATTCAACAATCAACTCGCCCTTAATGCCGTGCGCTTTGATTAGTCGACCAACTTCGACCAGCAAAATTTAGTTTCCGTTAATGTCGAGAAAATCGATTCGAACTTTTCGGCCACCATTTAAAGCATGCACGACAGTTCTGATTGAAGTTGCAGTGCGACCATTGCGTCCAATTACCCGACCAAAATCCTCAGGGTGTACTGATACTTCAAGAGCTTTACCGAATTTTGTAGTGCGTTCCATAACTGAAACATCATCAGGATGATCCACAATACCTTTTACTAAGTGTGCAAGCGCTTCATTAATCACAGTTATTCACTTGTTTCAGGAGCAGCATCAACTGCTGGTGTTTCCGCTGATTCAACTGCAGAGTTTTCAGCCGAAGTCTCAGATTGTGCAACTGAATCAATTACTGGCTGCTCCGTTACTGGTGCTTCTACCACCTTTGGCGCAGTTAGTTTTGCTTTAGCAGCATCACGATCCGCATCTAGTGAAACCTTTGCTGACTCAGAGTCAGCAACAGCTGCCGCATATGCAGCCTTTTTGTCGGGCTTAGCAGCCGCAACTTTCAAACTGCCTTCAGCACCAGGAAGATTATTAAACTTTTGCCAATCGCCAGTAACTTTCAAAATAGCAACTACTGGCTCAGTTGGCTTCGCGCCTACACCTAACCAATACTGGACGCGATCAGACTTAACTTCAATTCTTGATGGCTCTTCTTTCGGGTAATAAAACCCAATCTCTTCAATTGATCTGCCATTGCGAGCACTACGTGAATCAGCAATAACGATTCGATACTGAGGCAAATGCACTTTGCCGGTTCGCTTCAACTTAATCTTTACAGCCACTTAGTTCCTTTAGTTTGTTGTGGAGGGTCGTGCAAGCGAGAGTGGGGCGCTCACAACACAACCACGTGGTGCCTTTGCTTGAAGAGAGGGTCGAGCAAGTGCGAGGCGGATTGTAGCCAAAGACCATTTAGGGCGATTCACTAGCCCTGTTGAGCGCGCTTGGCAGGATTTCCACTTCTTCGGGCACCCTTGCCAGGCTTGTTCTTCTTTGCAGTGGATTTGGGAGCGCCTGGAATAGCGCCAATGCCAGGAATAATCCCACGCTTGAGCATTTGCTGGGCTTCACTAAAGCGCTTAACTACGGTGTTTATCTCCATCACGCTCGTTCCCGAACCGGCAGCAATACGTGCCCTTCTTGATCCATTTAGGATTTCAGGGTTTACTCGCTCAGCTGGAGTCATTGATTGAATGATTGCTTCTGTGCGCTTTAACTGATTGTCATCTAAATCAGCAAGTTGATTTTTCATTTTTCCTGCGCCGGGCAACATACTAAACATACTGGAAAGATTTCCCATTTTCTTAACTGCTTGAAGCTGTTCTAGAAAATCTTCTAGAGTAAATCCGTCTCCAGATTTAATTGATTCTGCAAGTTTTGTTGTTTGTTGACTATCTAGTGTGCGCTCGGCTTGCTCAATTAGTGTAAGTACATCGCCTTGATCCAAAATTCGCGAAGCCATTCGATCCGGATGGAAGTAATCAAAATCTGTTAACTTCTCTCCCGTTGATGCAAACATAATAGGTTTTTCAGTGGTGGAAACAAGTGAAAGCGCAGCGCCGCCACGTGCATCGCCATCGAGTTTGGTTAGCACAACGGCATCAAATCCAACTGATTCATTAAATGCAGTAGCGATGTTTATTGAATCTTGACCAATCATTGAATCAATTACTAACAAGGTCTCTGCTGGATTTACCACCTTTTTAATTTCAACAGCTTGCTTAATGAGTTCGTCGTCAATAGCGAGTCGACCAGCAGTGTCAATAATTATTACGTCATTTCTGCCAGCGGCATACTTAAGAGCATCTTTTGCAACCGCAACTGGATTGCCAATACCGTTTCCGGGCTCTGGAGCATAAATTGCTACTTCTGCCTGCGATGCAATCACTTTTAACTGATCAACAGCATTTGGACGTTGAAGATCTGCTGCTACCAGTAGCGGTGTTCGCTGTTGTAATTTGGCCCAAAGCGCTAATTTTCCCGCTAACGTAGTTTTGCCTACACCTTGTAAACCCAGCAACATAATTACTGTTGGCGAACCGCTTGTGAACCTCAGGGTTCGGGTATTTAAACCAAGTATCTTTACCAGTTCTTCATGCACAATTCGAATGAACTGCTGACCCGGATTTAAAGCCGTAGATATTTCAGCTCTGACGGCACGAGTTTTAATGGTTTTAGCAAACTCCCGAACAACTGAAAGTGCAACATCAGCCTCAATTAGTGCAGCCCGAATCTCAATAAGTGCATCATCAACGTCAGATTCGGTAAGTCGTCCTTTTCCACGAATTTCACGAAGGGCTGCTGACAACCGGTTAGAGAGCTGATTGAACATTGTCAAAGTTTACTAAAGTCTAAGTTCAGCTAACACTGCTTGGCTCAATTCAGCCTGCTGCTGAGAACTTAACTTCTCGCCACTCTTGTTCAGAATATAAAACACGTCATCCACAGTTGCGCCGAGAGTTGAAACTATCGCTGCTGCTATATCTAAATCTTGCTTTGCAATTTGATTAGCAATTCGATAGAGCAAACCTGGTGCATCATGCGCTCTTACCTCTACTACGGTAAATCTCGATTCAACCTTCGGAAAAACAACTTTTGGTGGAGCTACTATCTTGCTCTGCAGTATTGCTGACTCCTCGCGCTCTTTCAGCAACTTAGCAACATCGATGCTCCCTTGAATGACCCGATTTAACTCGCTTCGTAATAAATCAATACTGGGAGTTTCACCAAAGAGCGGCTGAATGTGCCACTGACTCACTGCTCTATCTTTTATGGTTTTTGTTTTTGCTGACCGAACCAATAAGCGATTAAGCGCTAAAAGGCCAGCAACTTTTGCGAGCACTCCAGGGCTGTCTGGCACAGATGTTCGAATTAGATATTCGTTGCCGTCAAACTGAATAGAGATACCAATACTATGGCTATCAATTTCAAGATCATCGCGTAAGTCGGGTTCCGCAACCACACCTTCACCTGTTAACGACTTCTTTATTAAATCAACAAGTTGATCAATTAACTTAAGTCGCCAATTTGAAGAGGCTATTGAGGAGGTTGCGTAGGCATCGGCAATAGTTAACTGATGCAATAATGTAAGAACATATTGGGACTTCACATTTTCCATTACTAACTCAATGGTAGAAACATCATCCAAGTCACGTTTTGTTGCAGTTTCTGCAAGTAACAAATGATGCCGCACCAATGATTCGATTAACTCTCGATCCAATCTCGAAAAACCCATCTGCTCAGTTATCTCAACTGCTAACTGTGCACCGAGCACGCTGTGATCTTCCATTCTTGCCTTACCAATATCATGCAAAAGTGCAGCCATCAGCAGAATGTCTGGCCGTGCAACGGAAGTTGTTAGCTTGCTTGCTTCAACTACGGTTTGAATCAGATGTCGATCAACAGTAAATTGATGCACAGAATTTCGTTGCGGCGCAAATCTAATCGGCTGCCATTGAGGCAGAATCAAATCAATTGCCCCTACTTGATCAAGTGCTTCCCAGGACTCAATCAATCCTGGCCCACTTGCCAGAAGTGATAAAAACAATGCACGTTTATTGTCATCCCAGGTAAATGTATTTTCGCTAGCGAGCAAATTTTTCAATGTTTCTGGGTTTACTCCCAATTCGTGCTCAGCTGCTGCGATTGCCACTCGCAAAAGTAATGAATGGCTGGGCTCGTGATTGATTGCCAGCTGAATTTGATTATCAATAACTACAACCCCATCGGCAACGGGTCGACGTGCTTTAGAGCGTCCAGAAAAAATCCCACTTTTTTTGGTTAGATAGCTAGCATTACGAATTGCATTTTGATAACTAAACGAAATTGTTCTAGCTGATTTATAAATATCTTTAAGTAATTCGTCAGTTGATCTATAACCCAATTTATCAGCTACTTCAGCCTGATAGTCCTGACTTAAAAGATCAATTGATTTACCACTCACCAAATGAAGAGCTGATCTCGCATTGAGCAATGTCCGTTTTGCTTGCTGCAGAGAGTTTAGTCCGACTTCAACTTGCCAAGATTTAGCGATTGCGCTTAGCGTAACTAAGTCTCGAAGCCCACCTCTAGATTCTTTCAAGTTTGGATTTTGCAGATGAGCCAAATCGCCATAAGAATCTTGTCGTTGGTGATCTGCTTCAATAATTTCTGGTAACCGCTTGTTGAAACTCTTACGCCATAATTGCAGCACTCGATCATTCAAATTCTGAGTAAGTTCAGCATCGCCAGCCACAAGGCGCATATCAAGCAGTCCAAACAAAACACGCAAGTCTGTTTCGGCAAGCTTCAGGGTTTGTTCAATAGTTCTAACTGAGTGATCTAGCCCAACACCACTATCCCAGATTGGATACCAAATCTTTTCTGCAATTTCGCTAGCTGAATTCGACATATTCGCACTATGCAAAAGCAATAAATCCAAGTCCGAACCTATCGTGAGTTCAGCTCTTCCAAATCCACCAATACCAACTAATGCGATACCGCTTTTATCTGACGAAATGCCGTTGAATAATTTTTCTATCCAATGATTGGTTTCAAAATAAAGCTGCTCATTTAACTCTGGAATAGTTAATTTGGCAGATACTAGATGATTTCTTATCTCGGCAAGTGCTGGCAATTTCTTCCTTAAAAAGTAACAGCAGGTGCTTGAGAATGGGACTACAAGCACCTGCTGTTGATACTAATACACTGAACTTGACTTCTACAAAGCCGCCGTACCACTCTCTCCTGTTCTAACCCGAACAATTGATTCAACTGGAACAACCCAGACTTTGCCATCGCCAATTTTTCCAGTATTGGCAGCCTTAACAATCGCATCAACAGTTTGAGCAACTTGTGCATCGTCAACCAGAACTTCGATACGAATCTTTGGCACGAGATCAACGGCATACTCAGCGCCACGATATACCTCAACGTGTCCACGCTGTCTGCCCATACCGCTAGCTTCAGAAACAGTTAAGCCATTAACGCCAGCTGTAGCTAAAGCAGTCTTTACATCATCTAGCTTGAATGGCTTAACGATTGCAGTAATGAGTTTCATTTTTATGCTCCCTTCGATGCGCCACTTAGTCCACCTGATGAAGAATCAGATAACTCATATCCGCGCTCGGCATGGAATGAAACATCTATTCCCGCTTGCTCTTCATCAGCTGAAATTCTAAAGCCAATCACTAAATCAATTAGCTTTCCAATAATTAGAGTAACGATGAATGAGTAGGCTAAAACTGCACCTGCTCCAATAACTTGCTTGACGAGCTGATCATTTCCACCACCATCGAACAAACCAACTCCAACACCAACAAATCCAATCATGATGGTGCCAACTAATCCGCCAACTAAGTGAACGGCAACAACATCTAGTGAATCGTCATAGCCGAAACGGAATTTCAATCCAACAGATAATGCGCACAATATGCCTGCAATTGCACCAATAATTAGCGCACCAATAGCATCAACAGATGCACAAGCTGGCGTAATTGCAACAAGTCCTGCTACCACACCGGATGCAGCACCCAAGCTAGTTGCGTGCCCATAACGAAGTTTTTCAACTAGCAGCCAACTTAACATTGCCGCTGCAGTAGCTCCAATGGTGTTGATAAAAGCAACACCAGACAAGCCATTTGAACCAACGGCTGAGCCAGCATTAAACCCAAACCAACCAAACCAAAGCAGTGCTGCTCCAAGCATCACTATTGGCAAATTGTGTGGACGAATTGGAGTTTTCCCAAATCCAATTCGCTTACCAAGAATTATTGCAAGAGCTAATCCGGCTGCGCCAGCATTGATGTGAACGGCTGTACCGCCAGCAAAATCAATTGCTCCGAGATCATTTGCAATCCAGCCACCAGTTGTCGCGACAAACTCATCAAAAGCGAAAACCCAGTGTGCTACAGGGAAATAGACAACAGTTGCCCAAATGCCTGCAAAAACAAGCCAAGCACCAAACTTTGCTCGATCGGCAATTGATCCTGAAATCAAAGCAACCGTAATGGCTGCAAACATTCCCTGAAATGCAATAAAGACTGGTGCGGGAATTGTTCCGATAACAGCTTCAGTGTTCACTAATGAAGTTAAACCAAGAAACTGAGTTACATCCCCTATATATCCAGCATCACCAACCGAGTTGCCGAAAGTGATTGAAAATCCAAAAAAAATCCACAAAACTGCTACTAATCCCAATGCACTAAATGACATCATAATCATGTTCAAGACGCTCTTTGAACGAACCATGCCGCCATAAAAAAGTGCAAGACCTGGAATCATCAACAGCACCAGCGCAGCACTCATCATCATCCATGCCGTGTCGCCAGTATCTATTGCTGCCATCTTCCCTCCTTGCAGTTCAGGCACCGCACCTGAATTCTGGGAGGACTATTGCGGCTAGGTGTTTCTAATCGCGGATATAAATGTTGCCATTAAGTGAAGTATCGCCCGCTTTTGTTACATCTATGTTTCAAGCAGCTGTTGAATAAACCATGACGGCTCAAACGGCATTAGGTCAGAAATCCCTTCACCCACACCAACAAACTTAACTGGAATGCCTAGGTCCTGTTGAATGGAAATAACTATTCCACCTTTTGCAGTGCCATCGAATTTAGTTAGTACCTTTGCCTGAGTGAGGCCATTTTGACCAACAGTTGCATCGATAAAGAGCAAAATTTCAGTTACTTGCGCCAGCTTTGAAGCAACTTTGACTACTTTTCCTAACTCATCCATTAAAGCCTTTTTATTATGTAGTCTCCCCGCAGTATCTAACATAACCACATCAACATTTTTTTCTTTTGCATAACTAACTGCGTCATGAGCAACGCTTCCTGGATCTGCACCTTCAGGTTTTGAGATAACCTCAATACCGCTTCGCTCACCCCAAGTAGTTATTTGATTAACCGCTGCTGCTCGAAAGGTGTCGGCAGCGCCAAATAAAACACTCTTGCCCTGTTTAATTAGCAATGCACCTAGCTTGCCCATTGATGTTGTTTTACCAACTCCATTTACGCCAACCATCACAATAACTGAAGGTGTACCAGTTAAGTTAAGTTCCCTAGGTTGATTAGATTGCAAAGCAATCAATAATTGCTCTTTTAGATTAGAAATTAAATCAGATTTGTTCTGGGCCGTTTTTTTTAAGTTGGTAACAATTTCTTTTGTCCAAATTGAGCCAACATCTGACATAAGCAGCAGATCTTCAATATCTAACCAATCATCGTTTGTGATATCTGTTTTACTCAGCAATTCCCGCAACGATGAGCCGAGATTTCGCAATTTCATTTTTTTGAAACCTTAATGCATAAAATCAAGTTCACATAACTTAAAGCTAAGTTAGCAGCAATCAATATTGGAGCAAGCAAAATTGATCCAGAATTAGTCCTAACAAAAACTGCAAAAATGGAAAGCAGAACTATCTCTACTAAAAATGTTGCAAAGAAATTAGTTATTCTTGCTTTTGTAACAGACAAAATTATGTCTAGTTTTCCAACAAACAACTG
>Ga0194116_10001772_pt1 | contig 29620 bp, 1 predicted proteins | sample TA2MahsurfametaG_4_FD_148617 | JGI IMG/M metagenome (GOLD analysis project Ga0194116, IMG submission 148617) | Freshwater microbial communities from Lake Tanganyika, Tanzania - TA2015008 Mahale S9 surface | ecosystem: Environmental > Aquatic > Freshwater > Lake | place: Tanzania: Lake Tanganyika...
TTAGTGTTGTAAGTGGAGCTCAAATCAGCTTTGATATTCAATGCCGTGATAGTTATAATAATAATATCAAAACTCTAATCTCAGGTGGAAATATTAGTAGTATCATCAAATATCAAAAAATAAATGATATTATAAATGCTAATTATTATGAAACAGGTTCTATATCCGATTTAACCAATTCACCTGGTTGTTATCAAATAATTATTAATCCCAAAAAAGCAGGAACTTATTCTACTGCGTTTACTTTGAATCAAATTGGTTTGACAAATTTTAATTTTATTGTAGTCCCTAATTCAAATCTAGATATAGCTAATACTTATGTAGAAATCAGTGATGCGAAATTTGTTGATTTAATAGCAAATAACCAATTTATACCAGCAGGAAGCATGATTCCTTTGTTAATTAAATCAATTGATTTAAATCAAAATTTAATTACTTCTGATATAAACTCAGTCTATAATATAATTTTAGAAGGAATAAATCCTGTTACAACAACGAGCTATGTTGCTTTAAGTAAACAAGCTAATAATGCTGAATTTTATCAGAATATCAAGATTTCAAAAGCTAACACATATAAATTATCAGTTTTATATCTTAGCAATAATATTAAAAATTCACCTATTAATAATATCAAAATTGCTCCTTTAGGAGCAATTGGAATCAATTCAAATATCTCTTTAGTAAATATAATCACAAATTTTAAAGCTGGTGAATCTTCTTTATTTTTAGCTAATTTATTTGATTTATATAGTAATTCCGTAACGACTAAAGAAAATGAATTAGTTTTTGTTAGCCTGAAAAAACTTGATTTTGCAGGTATTGATGGCGAATTATTATATTCAAAAGTGGATGGAGTTTATGATGCTGGGAAATACAGCTTTAATGTAAATTTGAATAAAACTAGGAATTATTCTTTAATTTTAGGAATAACAAATTCAGGAGGGTTAAAAGCAATTTATTATTCAACACCAGATTTTTCATTATCATTTAATTTAATTAATTTTAACTATCACAATGATAATATATATTATTCGAGGATTGATTCTCAAATTAATTATGATCTTAGTTTCAATCCAATTCTTTTAAATGAAAATAATAACAATTCCATTTTAATTGGTAGCTCTAATTATTCTATTTTATGGGAAGGTTTTATAAAACCAACTATTTCAAATACTTATATAATTTCAATAGAAATTAAAGGAAGGATTATAATAGAAATAAATAATATAAAAATAATAAATTATGCAAGCTACCAAACTCTATCGAATGACACAGGAGATTCAGCATCTATTTATCTTGATAACACAATTTATTATCCTATTAAAATATCTTTTTTAAAAAATTTTAATTCCGAAAATATTATTAAATTATTTTGGCAATCAGATAATATTCCAGTAAAAGAATCGATTCCTTCCCAAAATTTATATTATACAACTTACTCAAATCAAACTCCAGTATTGCTTAATATATTACCAAATGTAACAGATCCAAATAAAATAAAAATTGAAGGTGATTATAGATTTTGTATTACAGGAATACAAAAGTCTTTGACAATTTCTCTATACGATCAATATGGTAATTTACAAAATCATAGTCTAGATGAATTATCATCATCTATTCAAAAAACTCCTACGGATATAAATAATATTCCAATCATCCCTGTAATAAATTCTGTTTCAGATGGAATTTTTACTCTTACCTTTACAATTAATACCATTGGGGATTATACTTTTATAATTAACTTAAAACCTAATAGTTCAATTGTTACATATACTTTTGATAACACCAATATATTAAATGATATAACAGTGGTACAAAATACTGTAGATATTTCTAAAACCTTAATAACTGGAACTGGTTTTACATCTGCAATAGCTGGTATTACAAGTTCTTTCACAGTTGCTCTTTATGATACTAATAATAATAAAATCATTGATAATGTAAATGATATATCTTTTAGTTTGTCTTCTAGCTTGGAAACCGCAACTAATATAAGCGTAACAAAACAAGTTTCTGGTGATTATAAATGTGAATATAAAATCTTCAATACAATGGCAAATTTTAATTTGATTTTAAAAATCAATTTACAAACAGCTTCCAATTTGCAATCAACAGTTATTTTAACTCCTAATACTCCTAGTGGAAATAAATCAACATACAGTAATCTATTGGCTTCTTATAATTATGATTCTAACATAAATTTTGATTTAAATATCTTTGATCCTTATAATAATCCAACTGTTGATAAATTTGAAATCTTCATATTTTTACAAAATAAAAACTTGAATAAAAAAATAAATTATTTTGCTAATCAAAATGCGAGTATTAAAAATTTATATAATACTAATTTCCAAATACTAAAAACATCGAATGAATTGATAACCGAATGTGGACAATATGAACTCCATTCTATTATATTATTAAAGGGTATTTCAAGAATATTTTATAATAACTTATTTATGATCGGAGAACCTCAGAATAAATCAGTAACAAATTTAATTAATTACTATAGTGCAAGTGATACAAGTTTTACTCTTGTTCAATATTCAACAATAAAATTTACTGGTTTTATTAAAATTTTATATACTGAAACACATGAATTTTTTATCACTAATAATTCAGGAAATAATCTAAAATTTATATTTGATAATGAAGCAATTTTCGATACTTTAAGCAGTAATGTTATTTTAACAGAGTATCAATTCTCAAAAAATTTAATTGCTGGAAAATTATATTCTTTTGAATTAATTTTGTATGTTTCTAATTTGTTAAACGCTGATGCAAAGATAGAATGGAAAAGTCAAACTATAACTCAACAAATCATTCCTGAAGCAAATTATTTTTATAAAGTAATATTAAAAATAATCTATATTCATTAAAAATATCTATTAAAATATATTTGAATTTCGAATTTAAATATAACATAGATTGATGACAACCCCATACATAAGTTAAAATTGGTCCAATTAAAAAGCTCTCCAGCTAAAATTACAATTTTCAATGAAGGAGATACAACTACTTATTCTTATAGCAAAATAACCATTACTTGGACATCTCCATCGGATTATGGCTGTGATGAAATAACCAATTATTCAATAAAAAAATATGATGTTGTTTCTTCAACATTTACTGAAATAGCAAGAATTGCTAGTAATACTTTCACATATACAGATGTAAATCATTTCAATATCGTCTTTTTCAAATTAAATTAAATGAAAATTTTTATATTACAATTATTTAAATACAATATTTTTAGACAACGAATATTAATTCAAATACAGAATATAAATATGCCATTTCTGCAATCAATTCAATTGGAGAAGGACCAATGTCTTCTCAGATAATTTTAAAAGCAATTGGTTTGCCTTCAACCCCACTAAACTTACGCTATGATAATACACTAATTTCTCAGCAAAATGCTTTTAATCTTCTATGGGATATGCCTTTAGATACTGGTTTAGGAGATCAAACTTTTCCTATTCAATTTTATTCACTTGAATATTCTATTTTATATAATGTTACAACAAATCCAAATGCCAACTTTTCTGAAATTTCTCAATCAACAATATTAAGTTTTGTTCATGAAAATGCTAATCTAATTTATGGAAATACGTATTCTTATAGAGTTCGCGCCAAGACAACAAGAGGATTTTCTAATTATTCAAATATTTTAACTGCGACTTTAATGAAAATTCCTGATGCACCTATAGATATTCCGATAAGCACCCAAAATACCAATAAGATCCAAATAGAAATAACTTATACTGGAATAGTAAATAATGGTGGAAGCGCAATAACAAATTACAATTTATATATAGACGATGGAAATAACGGAAGTTTTGGAATTGCTATAAACAACAATTTAAATAAAAGCTACATTTTTACAGGATTATCTACTGGAAAACTATATAGAATAAAATACTCAGCAGTTAATAGTATTGGAGAAAGCAATACATCAAATTATGTATCAATTTATTCTGCAAGTAAGCCAACTTCCCCTCAAAACTTGCAAAAAGTTCTATCATCGATTGTTGAGTTTGGTGTAATTAATATTAGTTGGCAAAATCCTATAGATAATGGAGGTTTAGACATTACAAAATATAATATATATTTAAATGATGTTTTATTTACTTCAGTATTTAATACAGAAACATCCTATAAATATACACAAATTAGCTCTGGGATAGATTATAAAATTTCGATTGCTTGTCAAAATCTAATAGGTGAATCACCTTTAATTTCAATAAATGCAAATTCAAGTATTTTACCAGGAGAAATATTGAAAATAAATTTAATTTCTTCCACTTTAAATTCCCTCAAAATCTCCTTTGATTTTCCAATTTATGATGGAGGATTACCAATAATAAGTTATGATGTAAGAAGAAACGAAGGATTAGGTACCTCTTTTATTTCGGAAGTTAATGTAACAGGAAATACTTATGAGTTCACAAATATAATAGCTAATGCTTCAGCAATAAATAAAATGTTATATGGTATTCAAGTAAGAGCTAAAAATTCAAATGGTTATGGTAATTGGTCACAAACCTTTTCATTTTATGTAGTTGACATTCCTTCAGCTCCACAAAATTTTAGAATAAGCAGCCAGGCTGTAAATAATATTAAATTGCAATGGTAAGAAAAATATAATAACATAGGATTATTTTCATAAGAAAAAAACTATTAAATTGTAATTTTATAAAAGATTTTGATTATTTAAATCTGATTTTTATATAAATTTATATAGGGATCCATCGAATAATAATGGTGGTTGTGAAATAAATGGTTATAAAATATTTGTAAAAATATTGAATCAAAATAGCAATAATGAAAGTTTATTATATGATGGCTCTTCAAATTCCTCTCTATTAAGCTATGAATTTAATTATCTAAGAAATCTTGTTGCTGGTATTTATTTTTTGAATTACAAATAAATTAATTTATATGTTTTAATTATTTTTATAATTTCTTTCAATATTTATTTTATTTCAATTTGAAATTTAAGCAACAAATTATCAATTTCGACTTCTGGCGATTAATTGTTCGTATGAATCAAGTTCTGTTTATGTAAGCGGATATTCAGCTTCAAAACCAGAAAAAGTTTTATATGTTAGTCTTAAAAATTTTATTAGCAATTCTTCCATGGTTATTAAATGGACAAATTTAAATTTTAATGGAGGATTAGCAATACAAAAATATACAATTTATATTAACGATGTAAAACTCAAAGATAACTTAGATTTATCATTAGAGACAACAATATCTTCTCTAAATTTAGGAACGACTTATAAGATAAATGTTTCAGCGACTAATTTGATTGGGGAATCTGATTTATCAGATTCCATTAACATTCTATTTGCTAATGCTCCAAGTATTCCATTAAACATATTAACAAAGCCCTCTTTAATTGAAATTAATTTTTCTTGGAATACTCCTCAATTCACTAATGGAGATATTAATATTGGTTATAGAATTTATCTTGATAAACAACTCGATCCAGCCGTTCTTGATAAATATGACCTTCTTTTTGATACAAATAAACAATTTGGAATATTTTCTTATAAAATTACTACAGAAAATTTCATTTTAAATAAAATTTATAAAGGATTTATAATAGCTTATAATTCAGCAGGACAAAGTCAACAGGTAGATTTTCAATTCCCATTCGGAGATGTGCCAGACCCCCCAACTAATTTAAAACTAAACAGCCTTGATATCACAGCAAAAATAATTAAATTAGAATTCATTCTGCCAACATTTTTAGGGGGAATTCCTCTAAGTTCTATAATTTTAAATTATAATGGTAGTGATCAACTGGAAAATACTAATATAAGCTCAAATATAATATCACAGAGTATTCCTGGAAGGAATATAGGAGATTCATTAAATTTTAAAGTTAAACTAAAAAATTCTATTGGGGTATCAAATTATTCAGAAGTTTTCAACATTGTTTTGGGAGTAAAACCAAATTCACCTTTAAATTTACGCATAGAAAATAGAATTTCAAATACAAATATAAAATTAATTTGGGATCAAGAATCAGAAATTCTTTTAAACTCAAAAACTGAAAAATATAAAATTTATTTATATGATGGTTCTAACAGTGATAATTTATTAGCAACTCATGAAACAGGTTTGTTTCAGAATTCTTTACAAAGATTTTTTATTTTTGAGAATATGAATATTGGAACAAATTATAAAGCCAAAGTTACTGCTATTAACTATTATGGAGAAAGTATTGATTCAAACATCCTTTCATTTTATGTAGGAATGGTTCCAAACGCAATCACTAATATTTCTTCTGATAAAGCAAACACAAATAAAAACCAAATAACTATAAATTTTTCTGCTCCTTTATTTAACGGATATCAGATTTCAAAATACAATTTATACTATGATATAAATCTAACTGGGGTATTTGCAAAAATGGAGTTAACTCAAGCAGAATTTAGCATAATGACTCAATTATATTTTAAAATATTGAATTTACAGGCTGGAAATAAAGTTAATATAAAAATTTCTGCAGAGTCTATAATTGGAGAAGGTTCGTCAAGCCAAATTTTTCAATTCATTGCAGCAACAATTCCATCAAAAATTATCAATTTACAAAAATACATTGCTAATAAAAACCTTGATAATAGCGTCAATATAGGAATAAAATGGGATTTTCCAGTTGATAATGGAGGAACTGATATTCTATTTTATAAAATATTTTTCAATTATAATTATGATTTAAATGCAGATTTATATGATATAATTCAACCCAATTATGAAAATTGGAAAAAAGATATTTATTTACTAAATTTAATAAAATCGAAAACATACAAAATTAAAATTACTGCAGTAAATATTATAGGAGAAAGTGAAGCTGAAGTTCTTCTATTTTCAGCTGCCTATCAATCAAGTCCTCCAATGAATTTAGTGGTAGAGAAAAATATATCAACTAAAATTACTTTAAATTGGGTGGCTCCTTTAGATGATGGTGGTGATCCTCTTATAGGATATCAAATTTATTATAAAAATTTAAATAATTTATCAGAATTAGTTTATTCTAAGATTGACATAAATTTAAGTAATACTTATACTTTAGAAAATTTGATTCAAGATGCAAAATATTCAATTTATTTAACAAGCAAAAATAATCAATTTTCAAGCAAATCAAGTAATGTAGTAGAAGCTTATGCTTCTGACTCGCCTTCAAATTTAACTGTTTTATCTTATGATGATATTTCAAGAACTTTAACTTCTATAATCGCAATTATTACTGCTCCTACTTCTACTTTGCCAATAAGTGGTTACGAAATCCTTAGAAATAATGGAGACGGACAAGAACCATCTATAACAATCTATGATGGAAAGAATATTCCTAACCTTTTAAGAATTACATTAGAAAATTTGACATCAAATATTACTTATAAATTTGCATTTTATGCATATAATCCAGCTGGAAAAAGCTTGCTTTCTCCTTCTTCCTCAGTTCTAATTGGAACAAAGCCTCAACCTCCTCAAAAGGTCAATTTACAAAATTTAAATAAAAGCTCAGTTAGAATAATTTGGGAAAATCCAATAAGTGCAGGAGGGCTTGAAATCACAAAATTCAATTTGTATTTAAACGATAATCTATTAATAAATTTAATAAATAGTATTTTCTCATATGATATAACAAATTTAATACAAGGAAATTCTTATAAAGTTTATTTAACCACTTCTAATATCTTAGGAGAAAGTGAGGGATTTTCAAATATAATACATTTTAAAGCATTCGATTTACCCCCTTATCCTCAACTAAAAATAATTGACGCTTATTTAGATTATTGCCAAGTTTCATGGAATCCTATAACTCTTACCGATGGCTCAACTCTTCTCGGTTACAGAGTATATTACAACCAATTTGATAAAATAAATCCTAGTCTATATTCTCAACAAATGATTTATGATGGCTTGTATAATAATGATAAATTAGATTTTAAAATAATGAATTTGCAAGGAAACAATCAATATGAAATAAAAGTTTCATCAATAAATGAAACAGGAGAAGGACAACAAAGTCCTGGAATTATTTGTAAAACGTTTTTAAGAGAAACTCCTCCAGTTCCTTATTTGATAAGTAGCTCAGCATCTAATATTAATTTAGGTTGGAATCCGTCTGGAATGATAAATCTTATTACTAAATATAATCTCTATGGAAGATTGAACATAAATTATGGTGGAAATTCTAATGATCCCTTTCAACTTTTATATTCAGGGTTGAATATAAGTTTTGATTTAGATTCTAATATAAATACAATTCAAGGAAAACAATTTTTCACTGCAGTGAAGTTTTATGATTTTAAATTAGGGTTTATTGATGAAAATAATATAGAGAATTTTTCTAATGTCGTAAATTTTTATTCTGCAAGTGTTCCTAAACAAATTACTATTGATATATTCGAAAATTATTCAAAAACCCAAATCAATTTATACTGGATTAATCCCACATTTGATATAAATACAGATTTCAGTATTTTAGGATATAACATTTACATAAAAAATTTATCGAAAAATCAACAAACAGAAACTTTACATCAAAAAATTCTTAATGTTGGAACTTCTTATTTTTCTAAATATATAATTAATAATTTTGAAACAGGAAATCAATATATGCTATTTATCTCACCTTTTAATGTTGTAGGAGAAGGAATTAAGTCTAGTCCTATAAACTTCACAGCTCAATACAATCCATTACCTCCTACTAATCTAAAGTTATATTCGCTAGAAAAAATTGATTCAATGAAGGCTAATGTTTTTATTAATTGGAGTAAAAATGTTGATTCTGGAGGAGTACTTTTAGTTGGTTATAAAATAGAAATAAAAAATCTAAGTGACAATTCAATTACTATCAACAATGATTACTCAATTAATTCAGGATTAATTTCAAGTGCAAAATTAAATAATCTAATAATCGGAACAAACTATGAAATTAAAATTTATGCTTTAAATCCTTTGGAATCAGCTAGTAGCAATGTTCTTAGCTTTTTGCTTGCTCTTAAACCTGAAAAAATTGCAAATATCCAAATAGATGATAAAAAAAGAACAAGAAATTCCATAGGAGTTAAATGGGATATTCCTAATAATAATGGATCTCCGATAATAAAATATGAAATATACAATAATGAAAATTCAAAATTACTTTATTCAGCAATTCAAAATAATGCTATTTTGAATAACCTTATTCAGGGAAGTCAAATGAATATTTTTATCAATGCGATAAATACTATTGGTAACAGTGACAATTCAGATATAAAATTGTTTAGAGTTTATGGTTATCCATACCCACCAGAAAATTTGAACATTTATAAATACGGAAAGAATTACGTTATCTTAAATTTTATACCTCCTTTGAATAATGGAGGCTCAGAAATATTATCTTATAACATATATCGTGAAGAAATTTTCGATTTCGCAAACGATGTTTTATTACCTAAAAATTTAATTAAAACTCTAACAATAAACGATTTAAGCGGAGTTTCAAGATATCAAGACAATTCTGTTACTGCAAATAAAATATACGCTTATTTTATTACATCAGTAAATGTTTTAGGTGAAAGCAAAGAATTTTCAAATTCAGCTAAAGTTAGACCTCTATCAAAGCCAAATTTAATGAATTCTATTAAGCCTGTAAAAAACTATTCTAATTCAAATACTGTAAAATTAAGTTGGAATGTAATTTCTGATGATGGTGGAGATGTCAATAATTTAACTTATCACATATATTATAAGCAATATTTAGTGTTAGATGATTTAGATGACAAAAATTATATATTTGCAATGAGCACCAAAGAAAACTTTGCATTTATGCAAGGTTTGTATTTATTTAATAAAGGAAATTCATTAATATTCAAGATAAAAGCTTCGAATAGTCTTGGATATTCGGATTGGTCTCAGTTAACAGATGAAATTATATTAGGCAATATTCCAAGTAATCCAAAAAATTTGATATTACTAGAACGCAACTCATCGCAAATTACATTTAGCTGGTTAAGCCCTGATGATATTGGAACTAAAAATTTATTTGGCTACAAAATATTCTATTCATTAAACAAACTTAACTATTCAGAATATATTGATTATGCAGACAAAAAAAATGCTTTAATTACCCGAAATACTTTACAATTGGGAAATTCCTTAATATTTACTTTTGGAAAAACCTATTTCTTTTATATTAAAGCATTTAATGTTTTAGGTGATTCTTTACCTTCTAATATTCTGGAGATATATTTAGGTGATATTCCTCCAAAACCAATTTCTAGCCTTTTATTTGAAATGTCAAAAATAAATAACTCAATTTTAGTAAAAATTACTGGTAATTATCCTGTAACAGGTATAAGTCTCTTGGTTGATGATGGATTTAATAATGGGATTTTTAAAGAATTAAAAAATGATTTGAAACTATCTTACACTTTTGAAAATGCGATTATAGGTAGAAGATATCAATTTAAGTTTGGATTAAAAAATGATTTATATGATAAAAATAATTTATTAAACAACAAAATTAATTATTCTGAAATTAACTCTATATTATTTGGCTTCGTTCCAGATCAGGTGCAAAATCTCAATATAATCAATAGCTATTACTCTGTAAGTAATGTAATAGTTAAATATGACTTTAATAAAGATTATAATTTGGGAATAATTAATTATAAAATTTATTATATTGACATAACAGATGGAGATTCAAATAATTTAAGTTCTGCTATAACGATTCTAGTTGGTGCAGATGTAAATATATCAAAAATAACAGATTTAGTTCCAGGAAAAGAATATAAATTTTACATAAGCGCAATAAATGTTATAGGTGAAGGAAATCTAAGTAATCCAGTAAAATTTATCTGTGGTTATAAACCAAGTATGATGAACACACCAACAATCTCTTCAATAACAAAAACTTCTTTTGTAATTAACTGGTTGAAGCAAGAGAATTTAGAAACTGGTGGATCAGCTATGATGGCTATTGATATTCTTGGCTATAATATTTATTATAGAATTGAATACAGCGGAGATTTTAGCATTGTAAATATTTCTGGTAATTCTCAAACCAGTTATAATCTTCAAAATTTAATTTCAGGAAAAGTTTATGAGGTTAAAATTAGTAGTTTTAATAAATTAGGAGAAGGTATACCTTCAAAATCTGCCTATATAAATCTTGATAACTATCCAAGCATTCCTCAAAACTTTTTAGTTAAGTTGCAAAATTCTAATGTAATAATTTTAATTTGGGATGATCCCTTAGATAATGGAGGTTCTGATATTTTATATTATGATGTTGAAGTCACTAATTTAAATATAAATCAAAAATCTCTTGTTACAAAAATTAATGAAAAAAAATTTATTTTTGATAAACTGAATAATTTTCTACAGGGAATAAATTATTCTTTTCGAGTGAGAGCTCATAACGCATTTTCAATTTTGAATAATTATAATAATCCAAATTGGACAAGCCAAATAAATGCTTCTAGTTCCGATTTACCAAAATATGTTACATTAACAGCAGAGAATATAAATAAATTTTCAGCTAAAATTAAATGGAATCAACTTTTAACAAATGAAGAAAAAGGTTTCTCTACTACTGATTTAATATATATTCTTGAAATGAAAAGAGACTTAGAAAATGAATCAAACTATAAAGAGATTAACAGAAGTAACGGTCAAAGTGGAATATTTTATTTTAACTTTGTCACTAATTTGATTGGAAAAAAATTAAACTTTAGAATGCGAGTACAAAATAATATAGGATTTTCTCCTTATTCCAATATTTTAAAAATCTTATTTGCTGTTTTACCAGATTCTCCTATTAATCTAAAATTAATTTCTCGCTCAGGTAGGAATTTTAATGGAGAAAATGCATATATCAAAATTGGATTCGAAAGTCCCTTGAATAATAGTGGTGCAAATATAATTAGCTATCTTCTTGAACTTACAAGCTCGACTTGGCCTGGTGATATCACTTATGAAATACCCGATTTTAACACAAATTTATTTAAAATTCCTAATCTAATATCTGGTGCCACTTATCAAATAAGAGTATTTTCAAGAAACATTTTAGGACTTTCAGTCCCTTCAAATGTTTTAAATGTGATATGTGCTGAAACTCCTCAGAAAATTGTTAATTATAATTTAATTTTACAAACAAAAACATCAATAGGAATAAATTGGAGTATTGAAAATTCAAACAATTATAATGGTGGAGCTCCAATCCTCGGTTATAAAATTGGAATAAATTCTCCTATTGATTCTAGTTCTTTTTCATATACTGATATCAATGACGTGAATTTGAATACTTTTCAATTTGAAACCTTACAAACAGGATTTCTTTATACAATAAAAATCGCAGCATATAATATAATTTATGTTTCTAATAAGATTACAAATGATGACGAATTAAGATTTTCAGATAATATTTATTCTTATGCTGGACAAAAACCTGAGAAGATAACAATGCTAATGCAAGATTTTTCTTTCAATCAAATTAAAGCAAATGAAAATAAAATTAAATTAAAATGGCAAACTCCTTTAGATAATGGGGGATTAACCTTGCTTGGATATAAATTATATAAAAAGATAATTTATGATGCAGCTTTATTTGAATTTGTTTTAATTTATACAGGAATTCAAACAGAGTTTATTGATACAGTAAATACTATTGGAAATAATTTTGAATATAAATTAAATTGCTATAATACAATTGGAAATTCATTAGACTCTGATATTTTAATTGCTTATTCAGGAGGAATTCCTGAAAAAATAATTGTCATAAATTTATTGAGTATAAATTCTTCTTCGATTAATATTTCGTATATCGCACCAAACAATAATGGGCAAAGTATAACAAATTATTTTATCATGGTAAATGAAGGAAATATAAATAGTAATTTTATAACGATTGATAATGGAGTTAATTTAAGTTATTCATACATTGTAAACTCAGCAAATAAAGGAAAACTACATACTTTTAAAATTTATTCTAAAAATATCATTGGTCAAAGTCAAGTCTCAAATGAAATAAATGTATATGCTTGCGATACTCCTAATATACCAAGCATAAATATTTTAGGAAGAGAATTAGACTCTATCTCAATGGGGTTCAACTATGATAGCAAGAAATTAAATCCAAATGTAATTTGTGAAGTGAATAAATATCAAATTTATATAAATGATGGAATTCCAGGTAGTGAAATGAAATTAATTGTCGAGAATCCTTCCTATATTACTAAATATAAAATATCAAATTTAAAAAATGGTTATGAATACAACTTGCAATTAAGAGTTTTTAATCAAGCAGATTTGTATAATATTTTAAATTATAGAGTTTATTTAGGTACAATACCAAAACCTCCATTAAAACCTGTAATCAAAGAAATCAATTTAGTTAATAAATCTATAAAAATACAATTAATACCTCCTATAAGTAATGGTGGATTTAATATTCAAAATTATGAAATATATTTTTCAGAAGGAAATCAAAATTATAATTCCTCTGCTGATGCTTTATATAATGATTTTTCTCAAACAGAATATTTCTATGAATTAACTAATTTAATAATTTCTAAAATTTACAAAATAAGAATTCAGGCAGTAAATATAATCGGTAAATCAGAATTTTCTGATGAATTGATTGTAATATTTGCAAATATACCTGATGTTCCTCAAAATCTTCGATCTGATAAAACGCAGAGCTCTCAAATATCATTAGCTTGGGATGCTCCTTTGAATAACAATGGTTCAGAAATAATAGGATATTATATCTACATGAAAATTGATTCAAATTATGATAAGATTGTGAATACAATTGGGCAACCTTGGCTAAAATCATATACTATTAATAATTTAAAGGACGGAAATATTTACTCTTTCAAAATTTCTGCTGTTAATATTATAGGGGAATCTTTTCTCTCAAATGAAAAATCTTTTTTGTGTTCTGGAATTCCTGATTTACCCGGAACTCCATACAAAATTTCCTCTTCAATAAATCTCATCAAAATTGGACTTTTTCCTATATTAAAGTATAATGGTGCAAATGTCATTGCTTATGAGATATATGGAAAGAAATTTTATGAAGCTGATAACTTTTGGGTTTTATTAAATTCTAACAATATATTTGAACTCTCTTATGAACATAAAAATTTAATTGAAATTACTGATTATCAATATAAAATAAGAGGAAAAAACAGTTTAAATTATTATACAGAGTTTTCGAATATTTTAACTGTACCTCTAGGAGAAATACCTTTAGTAGAGAATGCCCCTACTTTGAAGATTAAGACTAAAAACTCTCTATTGATTTCTTTTCTAGAAACTAATAATAATGGAAATCTAATTACAGGTTATCAACTATATATGAAGGATATTTACGCTAATGTTAATAATAATTTAGATGGATATTTACTGATTTATGATGGGAAATTTAATAACTTAAAAAAAGAATATTTAATTGAAAATCTTAAAACAGGATTTTCATTTAAATTTAGATTTATCGCTTTTAACAGAATAGGTGATTCTGGGCTTTCTCCTGAATCAAATATATTTATACCTTCTGAACCACCTTCAAAACCAAACCCAATAAAATTCGAAATAATTGACAGTAAAAACATAAAATTGTTATTTGATATAAATAACATTATAACAAACGGAGCAAAGATTGAAAATTACAATTTATATTATTCACAATACAATTTAGCGAATATTAATAATTTAACTTTTGTTAAATTAGATCAATATGATGGGTTTGCAAGTAGCTTTATAATAAATACTGATACAATAACTGATTTCTTAACAGGAAACGCTTATTTATTTAAATTTTCTGCCGTCAATATTGAAGGAGAAAGCTTATTAAGTGATGATGCTTTGATTTATTTTGCAAATTATCCAGCAAAATCTTCCAATCCAAGAATAAATTATGATTTTATTAATTCTGAATATTTCAAGATCGAATGGAATAGCCTAACTACCTCCGCTTCCGAATTGCCAATTATTTATTACAAATTATTTATACGTAAAAATGAAAACAATAATTTGAATTTTTTAGAAATTTGTAGAATATCTTTAACAAATTCACCAATTCAGTACTGTTTCGTGAAATTAGAATTAGGAAAAAATTATAGTTTTTATTCTTTGGCATTCAACTTAAATGGAAATGGTGTTCCTTCGGATATTGTAAATTCTTTTGCCTGCAAAAAACCAACAAATTTTAAAAAACCTAATTTAATTTCAACATCAAAAACACTAATTTCTCTTAAATGGGAATTTCCTGAATTTTATGGAAATTGTGATATTACTACTTTTGAAATCTACAGAAATAATGGTGATAACTCTATTCCATCAGTTCGTGTAGATCAAGCAGAAACAGAAAATAAGCCCTCTTTACTAAATTATACAATAAACTTTAGTGAAACAGATGCCACACTTTTTCTTGGAAAGCAGATTAGATTTTTTATCAAAGCATATAATTTAGCTGGCTTTGTAAATAGTCCTGAAATAAGAGCATATTTATGTAGTGTTCCTAATAAGCCAACTGATAGTGTGAAAAGAGATATAAGTGAAACTTCAAATTTAGATTTTAATAAATTTTTAAAATTAACTTACAATTATGATAGCAATAATAGAAATACTAATGGAGGTTGTTCAATAATAAGTTATGAAATTCAAAGGAAATTGCTAAGTATTAATAATTTCGAAAGCAATAATATTTTAAATGCTTTTATTTCAATTATTGGATTCAATTATAATTATTCGAATCAATTTTACTACGATTATAATATTGAGATTGGAAAAACATATACTTATAGATATCGCGTTAAGAATGCGATTGGATGGAGTGATTTTTCTGATATTGAAAATATTAGAGCTGAGTTTACTCTGGAAAAACCACAGAAACCTTTAATTAAGAGCTATAGTGATACTTCAGTTTCTTTACAAATAATTCCAATCTTTGATATGAAAGGAAGCCCTTTTATAAAATATGAAATTTACATAAAAGAAGAAATATCAAATAATTTTAATAATATATACCAAAAGATATTAAATTATAACGGTTTAGATTTGAATTTTGAAATCAATTTAACCAACAATAGTGATTTAATTCAAACAGGAAAAATCTATTCTATAAAAATAAGAGCTATAAATGAGATAGGATTGTCCAGTCAATTTAGTGATATTATCATATTTGGATTAGGAACTGATCCAAAGAAAATTATTTATTTCGATTTCGACAAGGATTTAACAAATGAAAATTCGATTGTATTAATTTGGGAAAAAAATGATTCAATTTTACATCCAGAACAATTGAGTCTAGAAGGATTCATTATAAAAATGATAAATGAAAATAATGAATTAATAGAAATTTACAATACAAAATTTAGTTCCACCAATTTTAACAATTCAAATGGAACATATAAATACACCTTAGAAAATTTGCAGGCAAATAAACAATATAATTTTTTAATATATTCATATAATATTAATGGAATTTCAGTTCAAAGCGATATTTTGACTGTTTACTCTTGTAGAAAAATTAAGGAATTAGCTGCTCCATATTTAATAAGTTCTGATAAAAGTAGTTTGAGAATTGGATTTGATTATCCTCAAAATTATCAAGGATGTAATATTGAAAGTGGTTTTAACTTAATTTTAGAAAAAAATTTATATCAAGAAAACTTTATAACGATAAGTAATATTTCAGAAAATAACTTTTTTATGATAGAGAATAAATTTATATATGATTTCCTTATTTCAAGCACTATAGCTGGAATCAATTACACTTATAATTATAATGTTGGAGATTTTATTCGATTTAAAATTTCTACAAAAAATAAAAATAATATATTAATTGAATCAAAAATTTCATTACCTTTTGGTTTTATATCGATTCCAAATACTCCAACTATCGCTCCTTACAGCGATCCAAATTTAACGAATCAAAATCAATTAACAATTATATACGAAACTCTATCAAATGATAAAAATGGAGGAAGCCCTATCAATATGTATGAATTACAAATGAATGAAAATATTTTAGACATTAATTCAAATTGGATATCAATATATAATATGAATGAATCCTCAATTCTAAATAATTCTAGCACCTTTAGAGTCACAATTACTAAAAATATTAAAAAAGGAAAAGCTTATCATTTTCGTTATAGAGTTAAAAACAATATAGGATATAGCGATTTTAGCCCAACTTCAATAATAATTGCAGCAGGATTGGCAAGCATTCCACCAACTCCTACTCTCATAGACTATAGTGTAACAAATTTAATTATTGGAATGGATAAAAGTTTAGATGATGGAGGTTCAATAATCGAATTTTATGCAGTTTATGTAAATAGCGGGAATGATACTGATTTCAATAATATTCCAATTTGTCAAGGTTTAATAAGTATTTGTGAAATTAATAATTTAACTCCTGGAATATTATATAAAATAGCAATTAGAGCAAAAAATGCTGTAGGTTTATCAAATTATTCCAACACATTAACAGCTTATCCAGCAGATAAAATTGCTATTAATAATTCATTACGACAAGTAATTCCTTTATCAACAGAAAAATATGTATATTTACAATGGGATTCTTCTTTTTCAACCCAAATTCCAATTACTGGTTATGAAATCTATATTTTAGGAGATATATATGAAACATACACTTTAATATATGATGGAAAAAACAATCCGTTTAAATTAAATATTCAAATATTTAATTTAAAAAATGATATTAAATATTATGTGAAATTATTTTCTTATAATAGCAATGGTAAATCAGCTGAATCAAATGCTTTACAAATAACTTTATGCACCTATCCAAGTAATATGGATATTCCAAAAATAAAAAGTATTTCAAGTAATAAGGTTACACTTTATTGGAATTCTCCTACAAATACTGGTGGTTGTGCAATCAAAGGATTTGCCATCTTCAGAAGTGAGGGCTTTACAAATATTTTGAGTACAACAGAAGAAAATAATTTGATATTTAATACTGAAATGAATAGTATAAATGATGTTAATTTAAAAAACAATCCTTTTATAAATGAATATGAACTCACGAATTTCCCATCTGATTCTTCAGGAAAAACCTTTTATTTTAAAATTATTGTTTATAATCAATTGACAAGTGCTAATTATAAAATAATAAAAGCTAATCTTAGCGATTTACCATCTAAGCCAACCGACAGAGTGACATTAAACAATATTTTAATCACAAGTGATAATTATTTTACTTTATATAATTTGAATTATTCAAATAGTAATACTTATTCAATGAATCTTCAATTCGCAAATCCTTTACCATTAAATGGAGGATCAAATTTAATTTCATATAATTTGGAAATGGAAGTAATAAGAAATGGGAACTTAGTATATGAAAGCTTGAATGGATTAAATAATTTATATTTAGCAAAATCATTTTTACTGGAAAACATTCAATTAGGTAAAGCTTATAAATTTAGATATAATGCAAGAAATGCAAATGGATGGGGTCCTTATTCAGATGAAAGTATAATAACTCCAATTGTGGAGCCAGAAAAGCCTAATGAACTAAGGTTTTATAAATTTGAGACAAATCAATTAACTTTATATTTCAAAAACACTAATTTTAATGGAGGTTCAGAAATTTTAAAATATCAATTATTTTCTTGTTTAGAAGACCAAGATAATTTGACTTTAGCATTGGATAATATATCAGCAAATACAAATCAAATCATTCTCAATAAATTGATTATTACAAATTTCATAGAAGGAAAAATTTATAAATATGGATTGAAAGCAATAAATGCAAAAGGAACATCTGAAATGAGTAACATAGTAAAAATAGGATTTGGAAGCACACCATTAAAACCAGAATCTATAAGTTTATTAGAATCAAATACTAACTTTTTGAGAATTAAATGGAATGTTCCTTTAACTCCTTTTAATATAATTTATTTTAAACTCGAAATGTCTGAAGATCTGAATATAACATTAGAAAGTTCATTTAAAATTATTTATTTTGAAAATAAAAATATTTCAATAAAAAATTTTTTAGTGAATAATTTAATATCAGGTAAGAAATATTTTTTTAGAATTAAATATGCTAATTTGAATGGAGAGTCAGAGTACAGTGATATTAGTTCTTTTTTCACCTGTACAGCACCAGCAAATTTTTCAAATTTAAGAATAAACGGAATAAATATTTCAACCAAAACAATATCAATAGCATGGAATAATCCTTTGAGCAATGGCTATTGCAACATTATCGGATTCAAAATTTTTAAGAATAATTTTAGCATTACAAACAATTTTGACAATTTCACAGAATTAACCAATTTACCAAATAATGACCCTAACATGCTTTTTACTGATATTGTAAATTCCAATGATGGTTTGGGAAATTTAATTTATCTGAAAGTTCAAGCATACAATATAAATGGCTTTGTAGAATCAAATATTGTAGCAACAAAATTGGCAGAAAGACCAAAAAAACCATCTATTGCTATTCTTAATAAAACTCTCACTACTAAAAATAGCATTGCTGTTAGCCTTATGAATGATAACACCAACAACATATTTGATAATTTTTCCGAAATTAACTTTTATGAAATAAGTCTTCGAAACATAATATTAAAAGATTATTTAAATTTAGAAAATTCAGAAATTAAATTTTCAACACTATCAACAGATGTATATATATCTAATAGCAATCTCTACAATTTAAGCTATCTGAATGAAAATAGTTCTTCAATTAATAATTTTATAAATCCTTACAATACTTATTCATTTAAATATCGTGCCAAAAACACCATTGGATTTTCTGATTTTTCTCAAGAACTTTTTATCACACCAACAACTCTGCCTGGAAAGCCAGAAGGAATTAAATATTTAAATTCAGATGATAAGAATATAATTATTCAAATTCTTCCTTCTATTGATGATGGAGCAGATAAAATTATTAATTATCAATTATTTTATGATGAAGTTAATCCTAATTATAATTACAGTTTATTGGCATCTTATAATTCTAATATTATTAATTCCATTATTTTAAATGCTGATTTATTAAACTTGACTTTAGGAAAAAAATATCGTTTTAAAGCTCAAGCAGTAAATTCAAATGGAAACTCTGAATTTAGTTCAGAATATGTATTTTGTTTAGGAAAAATTCAGTCAAAACCAAACAAACCCTACATACTTGAAGATCAAATTAATGATGATAAATCAGTATTTATAGAATGGGAAGCTTCGATTGTTCTTGATCAACAACCAATACAAGGATATAGAATATTTATTCAAGATACAGATCAGAGTTTTGAAAAGAAACTTGTATATAATGGTGAAAATAATCCTAATAATCGACAATTTAAAATTTCAAATTTAATCCCAGGAAAAAAGTATTTAGTTTATATACAATCTAAAAATTGTAATGGTTATTCTGATTTATCTGATGCTTTAGAAATAATGGTTTGTATGAAAGCCCAGATGAATAAAAGCCCATCCATATTAAGTACTACTGATAATTCAATAAAATTAAGCTGGTTTGATGATAATTATGAGAATATTATATCAAATTATAAATTTTATAATATGAGTAGAAATACACAGATGAAATATTATATTTGTCCAATATTATACTATGCAATTTTAATTGATGATGGAAATAACGGAGAAGTTAATAATTTTGTAGATTTTGATATCATTAAATCAAATAAATTTTTAAGAAGCTACACAATCTCTAATTTAACTCAAAATGGAAAATTTTATAGAATAAAAATAAGAGGATATACAGAGAGAGGTTATATTGAATCACCAATGACATCTGTTTTATTATGCAGCTTACCCTTAAATCCTTCTATATCCCCAATGAAGATTACAAATGATGCAAACAAGAACAATCTTATTATTAGCATGAATTCGGTCTCAGCAAATCTAACCAATGAATGTAAAATTTTATCTTATGAATTACAAATGTCTAGATCAATCATTGATAGCAAAGGAAATTTATATTTTGAAGAATTCATATCTATAAATGGATTCGATTATGACAATATGCAAACAACATTAATTCTTGATAGCAAATTATATCAAATAGAAAAAGGAAGAGATTATAGATTTAAATATCGCGTTAAAAATAGCGTTGGATGGTCCGATTTTAGTCCAATTTCGTTAATAAAATTTGCTTTTACTCCTACGAGACCATCAAAACCCTTCTTGCAAAATAGTTCCGCATCCGAGATATCTATAGGAATTTATTTAGATTCAGTTGATAATGGAGAAATTATTGATAAATATATATTGGAAATTTCTGAAGTTGTTGATTTTAATTTAAATCCAACTAATTTGAATAATTCTGATAATTTTCAAGTTATTTCTAATTATAATGGTATAAGTAATAGTTATACGTTAACTCCTTTAAATGAAGCAATTTCATTAGGAAAAATTTACAAGATAAGAGTAAAGGCAAACAACAAAAATGGGTCAAGTGATTATTCTGATGTATTAATATTTGGTTTTGGAGCTTTTCCTTCATTCTCACAGAATTTGCAAATGGATTTAAACAAATCTGATAAAAATAAAATTTATCTCAAGTGGTTAGTCAACACTGTGAGCCTTGATTTGCCGGTTTATGGATATAAATTAGAAATTTCAGAAGATAATAAATCAGATTTTAAACCTGTAAACTTAGATACTTCTAATGTATTGAATAAATATAATCTAATTAATTCCCTAATTCAAGAAGTCTCTATTGAAAATTTATTACCTAATAAAAATTATTACTTTAGAATTGCTGCAATAAATGTAAATAATATATATGAAGAAAATAAAAAATTTGTTTATTACACAGCAACACAAGTATTCAAAACTTGCGGAAGACCAATAATTTCGTCATTATTTTTAATCTCTTCTTCAAAAACAAATTTGAAATTTGGTTGGAAAAATCCAATTGATGATGGAGGATGTCCAATAGAATCATATAGCTTATTTAGAAACACTGGAATAGATGATGGCATTATAATTGAAATAAATCCTGATTTAATAAAAAATAAACCTTATTTAAGGGAATATGACATTGATTTTTCAAATAATTCAGATTTATTTTCAAAAAAAATTGGTTTTGTGTTGAAAGGAAGAAATTCTAATTATGAAACACCATCTTCTATTTCTTACTTTACATTAGCAGGTGCCCCTAGCAAACCTTCCACTAAATTGACAATAGATTATTTTAATTCTTCAAATTTATTTTTCAAAATTGATTTCGCTGCTTATTTGGAAGCTGATAAAAATGGAGCAGAAATAATATGCTATGAAATCCAATTTTATGAAAAATCTTTGCTAAATTGGGTTTCTCTTATTGGACAAGTAAATCCCAAAAATTTGGCAATCTATAATGATAATAATTTTTATTTTACTTATTATAATTATTCTCAAGATAAAGGAAACAATGTTCTAGACAATAGATTTATAGGAACTTCATATAAATTCTTTTACAATAATTTCAAGATAAATGAAATTTATTCTTTCAGGTATAGAGCTATCAATATTAATGGATTTTCGGATTTCTCAGATATAACGACTGCTATATATTGCCAAAAACCTTCAAAACCCGAAAAACCTTCAATAATTGATATGACAATAACCAATCTTATTATAAAAAATAATTTTTCTTACATGAGCAATTGTAAAGACATGAAAATTTGTAATTTATTTTATAGAGAAATAAATGGAAGTACTTTTATTAAGGCAACTAGTCAAACGAATTTCGATAGTCAATATACTTTTAGTATTGGAAGTTCAGGTATTTTAAATTCTGAAACCATCTATGAGTTTATTTCTCAATGCGAAAATGATTTTTATGCTTCTGAATTTTCAGATATTACGAGAATTAAAACAACAGAGATACCAGTTCAGCCAGATCCTCCAATAGTTGATCTAACTTATTTTGAAGAAGAAATCTATTCGAATAAAATTCAAGATTTAATGAATAAAAATAAAGCAAGCTTTAGGATAAAATGGGCAGCAAAATCTAGTTTGGAGCAAATAACGGGATATCAATTGAATATTGTAGATATAGAGACAGGAAAAAAGTCTATTTCATTTAAAGGCTTACATGATAATATGAGAATGGTATTTATTGAAGAAAATTTGACAATTGGAAAAGAATATTTATTTAGTCTAATTTCTTTTAATTTCAATGGACAGAGTAAAGAATCTGAAAGTCTTAAAGTTTACGCATGTTTAAAGCAAAATAAAATAAATACACCTATATATGAAATTATTGATAAATTATCTATTAAGATTTCATGGAAAAACATTTTTATTGATGGAGGATGTAGAATTCATAAATTTAATTTATTAAAATTCAATAGTTTAACTAAAAACTTTGATTTTGCAATTGATGATGCTTATTTCTCTAATGCTCCTTTGAGTTCCGAATTCATATGGAATTTAGATCCTACTAATATAGGCACAAGCAAAAATATAGTATTACAAGCATCATTTGATAATCAAATAATTATAAAATCTGACATAATTATTATTAATATTGGAAACATTCCTGCTAAACCTGAAAAACCAGTAATGGATTTAACGAAAACTAACAATATTCAAATTTCTTTCAATCTTAATTTACAAAATATTGATAATAATGGATTCCCAATTAATTCATATCAATATGAAATTGATAATGGAGAAGGGTCTGAATTTTCATATATTACTCTAAAAGACATTTTTTCAAGCCAAAACTTATCAGATATCACAAATATTGTAATTTCCAGTTTTCCAGTAATTAAACAAGGAAATTATTACAGAATCCGATATAAAGTAAAAAATTTAATTGGCTGGAGTGAATATTCAGATATTCTAATTATTTTAGCAGCAACAAAACCAACAAAATTGAATAGACCAGTGTTATTAAGTTCTACGAATACAGAGATAAAAATTGGCTTTGAACCTACATTTAATAACGGAGGATTAAATATCTTAGGATATAAAATTAATTATGATGATTATATAACTTATGGAATATATACCCAAAATTATAGATTAATAAAAGATATTGTAATTGATAATACTCAAACATTCAATTATTTTTATATAATTAATATTTCTGATATTTCTTTTATAGTAGGAAAAAACTATAGAATCAACATACAGGCTTATAATGTTTTAGGTGATTCTCAATATAGTGATGATTTAGTAGTTGGAATAGGAAATTTACCTGAAAAACCAGTTAAACCAATATTTAATCCTATTTTAAGCAATTCGAATTTAATTTATATTTCATGGGATAAACAGATTACAAATGAAAATTACAAACTTACAACATTAGGCTATATTGTTTATATGAGTAATGAAGATGATGCTGAAAATTATAAAGTTATTTATGATGGAAATAATAATCCGGATAAATTGTTTTTTGTAAAAGAAGGTTTAGTTGCTGGAAAAACTTATTATTTTTATATTAAATCTAGAAATATAAATGGAATCAGCCCTACTTCTGAAACTTTATCTGTAATATTATGTTTACAACCTAAATTATATTTTACACCTTATTTTACAAATATTTCTTTAAGCAGTGTTAAGATAAATTGGAACTTCAATATAGATTCGGGGGGATGTGAAATAAAATCTTTTAATATATATTCCGATGAAGGAAACAATATAAATCCAAATATTTTAGTTAATTCGACTCCTATAAATCCCTTCACAAACCAATTTATACTTGATTTAGCAAATTACGTAAATGTTCTTAATTTAAAAGGAAAAAAAATTAACATAAGGATTGAAGCAGCAAATAAAATTTATAGCGGATTTTCAAATGTAAGTAGTTTTGTTTTGGCAACTAATCCTTCAGACCCTTTTCCAGCTCCAGAAATAATTTCAGGATCTAATTTCCTTCTTACTAAAATCAAATATGAAAATACCTCCGATAATGGTGGTACAGATATTACTTTAAGAGAATTGCAATTTAGTGATAATTCCATTTTTTATAAAACCTTAATTTTATCAAACTCTAATTATTTTGAATTTAAAAATCTTGTGAAAGGAAATTCATATTACTTCAAGTATAGACTTTATAATTCATCTGGTTGGTCAGCTTTTTCTCCTATAACAAGTTATATTGCAGGAACGATTCCTTCAAAGCCAGATAAATTAATTCTTTTAAACATATCTGATATTTCAGCAGACTTTAGTATAAAAAAATCTAATTACAATGGAGGAATCGATATATCAAAATGTAATATTTACTTGAAATTATATAATTCAAATGACCCTGCAGCTGCATATTTTCAATACACAAAGATATTATCTTACGATGGAATATCAGATACTTTTAATTTAACAGCTGAAAATAATAATCTAATAAAAGGATCAGTATATCAAATTAAATCGAGTTGTGAAAATTCTTTTGGAGAAAGCGAACATTCTGATTTTATAATTTTTGGTTTAGGTAAAAAGCCATCTAAGCCAGTCAATTTGGCTGTGACATATTATAATTCAAAGGAAAATATAATTTCAAATAAAAATAAAATTGATCAGAATTTAATCACAATTAAAGTTACATGGGATTTTAACTCAAATGAACATTTAACAATTGAAAAATATATATTATTCTATACTGAAAAATTAATCTTTAATGAGTTGACTTATAATGATAGCTTTTTTGATATTGCATGTAATTACGATAAAACAATTTCAAATCAATGCATTATTTCAAATTTGATTCATGGAAAAAAATATTATTTAAGGCTTAAGGCTTATAATGTAAATGGCTCCAGTGAATTTTCTGATACGCTGACAATTACAGCTTGTAATTTACCAATAGCTGAAAATACAATTTTAAATTTTGCTACAGGAAAGTTAATTAAAAACAAATTATTAAAATTTACTTGGAAAAATACAAACTTCATCAATGACACTAATGTTTCTCCTGAAAGATGCTTCAACTCAGGATATCAAATATTTAGAGATAATGCAGATATAACTAATCCTACATTAGATATAACTTCAAATAATTTAATTTCAAATGGAAAGGATTTAAGTTACGATTATACTTTCTCTGATGGTATAATTGGAAATATATATTCCTTTAAATTAAGGATCTACAATTCAATAGGATATTCAGATTCAGAAATTATAAAACTATTATTTGCGGATGTTCCTAATAAGCCAAACACTCTTCCTTATCTAGATTCATACACTGATAATAATGAAATATTAATCAGAATTAATAAACTCTCTGATTCATTAACAGATATAAACAATAATTTAAATAGCAATGGAGGAGCGAGTATTTTAGGATATAATTTACAAATAGACATTAATGATGGTAATTCTTTTATTGATCTTTTCGGAGGTGAAAATCAAATTGGAAATTATATTGAATTAAGTATTAAAATTAAATTACAAGATGAAAAATTCCTTAACCTTAAATATGGATATAGTTATTTATTCAGATATAGAGCGAAAAATATTCTAGGATGGGGTGATTTTTCTGAGATTTCGTATATTAAGCTTATAGAATTACCAAAAAAGCCATATCCTTTGAAGCTAATTAATTATAATACTAATTCAATTACTTTGCAAATTCAACAATTAGACCTGTTACCGAATTATACAAAAATCTATTATGAAATTTATATGGTACAAAAATCACTTTTAAATTCTAATTCATTCTCAAAAATTTATGAAACTGATGGTTCTAATTTGATTTATAATGTAACAAATTTATTATCGGGAGAAATTTATTTCTTTATTTTAAGAATTAGAAATGAAAGAGGCTATAGCCAAGACTCAGATATCTTACAAGCAGGAGCAGGCTCCCCACTTATTAAGCCTAATAAACCAATTTATGATATTGAGAATTCAAATCAAAACAAGATTTTAATTAAATGGGAAAAAGTAATTCCAATTGATTTGATGATAAAAGGATATATTCTTAAATATAGATTAAATGATACAGGAGATTTCAAAGTTTTATATGATGGATCAAACAGACCAGATCAATTATATTTTTTACTAGAGTCACCTGATTTAGTTAAAAATCAAAAATATAATTTTATTTTAAATACAGTGAACATCAATCAAATAAGTGAAAACTCAGAAATTTTAGATGTCTATTCATGTTATAAACCTTCTGAACCGAAGAATATTATAATAAATCCTGATTTTCCTAATATTAATATTAGCTGGTCACAAGCTGAAAATGATGGTGGTTGCGGTATTAAAGAGTACAAAATTTATCGAGATGATGGAAATGGTGGTGATATTAACACGGAATTAAATCTTATTAATGATCCTTCTATAGTAAATAATCCATTTATAAATTCATTTACTGCAACAAATTTCCCAGTAAATTCCCAAGGAAAACTTTTTAGGTTTATGATAGCTGTAACAAATAAAGGTTTATTTACCACTATATCTAAAATCATTTCAAGTTTTTATGCAGGGAAGCCCAAAGCTCCAAATTCAACTCCTATAAGAGATTTTACTTATAAAAGCCTTAATAATCCTGGGGAAATAAGAGTCATAATAAATCCAGCTGAAGATTCAGAGAAAAATTATTCTGATATTATTGAATATGAAATTCAAATTGATGATGGAATGGGAAAGGAATTTAAATCTTTAATAAAAAACAAATTAGCAACAGAAGTATTCTTATTTCAAACAATAATTTTCTATCGCACTTATAGAATTAGATATAGATTTATTAATTCAATAGGCACATCAGATTGGTCTCCAGTTGGGTATATTTCTACAGCTGATGTTCCTATTAAACCATCAAGACCAATTCTTAAAGAATATAATAGTTTGAGTATTTCAATTGATCTATTTATGAGCATAAATAATCGTGGATCTGAGATTGTCAACTGTGAAATTTATAGAAATGAAGGAACTTTAGATTCAACTAATTTTAGCAAATTAAATAATTATAATGGAAAAGATTCTAATTATATTATCACAACTCCCAACGATGGAATAATTCTTGGTAGATATTATGGTTTTCTATATAAATGTATAAACGCGATTGGGCTCTCAGAGCCTTCGGATATCCTTACTGTTGCATTCGCAGATAAACCTGCTTCACCAATTGTACCAACAAGGAATAATAATTTGTCAAGTAAAAATAAAATAGTAATCAATTATTCAAAAGTTACAGATAAACAAATTCCAATTTTAGGTTACAAAGCAAATATTTTTGATGAAAATTCGAATCTATTGTACACTAAAGATTCTAAAGATGTTATTTATTTCTTTAATAATTTAGATAATTCGTTTTTGAATTCATTTATTTTTGATAATCTAGAAAATGGGAAAAAATATTATTTCTCAATTGCAGCTTATGACTTTAACACTATTTCTAATTATTCAAATAAACTTGAAACATTTTCGTGTAGTTCACCAATCGGTTTGTCGAAGCCTATATTTATTAGTAATACTATTACTTCTATAAAAATTAAATGGGATGAACCATTATTCAATGGAGGATGCTCTATTACAAGTTATAAAGTTTCTTATACAGATTCTGATTCTAATAACTTCAGTTTTAATCAATTATTTGATCAATACGTTTTCGAACATGAATTTACTTTAGCAAATGAAAATTTAGGAAAAAAAATAATATTTAGACTAGAAGCAATCAATATTGTAGGAAGCACATTTTCAGATACATTGGAGATTTTATTTGCCACAACTCCTCAAAAACCTTTAAATCTTCTAAGTTCTGTAGATTACAATACAGAATCAAATTATTTAGATTTAGGATTTAAATTAGATGATGTTTTGATTAAGATACCAGATTATTCTTCTGATATTTTAGTTTATGGTGGTATAAAAATTATAACTTTCGAAATACAAATTAATAATGGAAAATCCGAAGATTATTTCTCTTTGATAGGGAAGCCACCTGATTTTTTTACTGATAAAATTTTACATTTGAATAAATTTATTTTTAATTTAAATAAAACTTTACCTATAGAAAAACAAATAAATTTAAGTTTAGGCAACACTTATAATTTAAGATATCGAGTACATAATAATCTCGGATTTTCTCCTTGGAGTGATATATTTAATTTGGAATATATAATAAATCCAAGCAAGCCCATAAAACCAAGCTTTGTAAATTTGTCAAATGAAAAAATTAATTTGAATTTTTATCAAAATATACAAGATGGAGGATCAGGCATAATAAATTATTCAATTTATTTAGCATCTATCGATGACAATAATGTTATAGGAATTTATGCAAAAATATTAGATACAAATATAATAGGAGATAAATCTATAGTTGAATTAAACACTGCTACTTTATTATTGACCTTAGGAAGAAAATATTCTATAAGATACACTGCAAATAATAAAAAAGGAGCTTCTGATTTTTCGGAAAATCTAATTGTTTTATTTTCTCGATTTGCCACTCCTGTAAATTTAATAATATATAATTTTGATCTGAATCTTACTACTTTAATTATTGAATGGTCAGGATCAACATATATATATACACCAGATTTAGGCTACATTTTAACTATTAATGAGTGGGATAAAGAAAATTTAAATTTGCCAATTGAAAAAAATTTAATCAAAAAGAAAATAGATTCTTATAATCAAAACTCAATATTGATTA
>Ga0194116_10001776_pt1 | contig 29569 bp, 28 predicted proteins | sample TA2MahsurfametaG_4_FD_148617 | JGI IMG/M metagenome (GOLD analysis project Ga0194116, IMG submission 148617) | Freshwater microbial communities from Lake Tanganyika, Tanzania - TA2015008 Mahale S9 surface | ecosystem: Environmental > Aquatic > Freshwater > Lake | place: Tanzania: Lake...
GTTAGAGGTTTTAATGCATTGCGATTTCCTAACCAAATTGAAGTAGACTGAGATTCTCCCACTGCATCAAGTACCAACGAAATTGACTTCTCGTACGGCGACAGAAGAAAAGCTGAAGCAGCGTGAGATTCATGATGGGACCAAAATTTTAATTTTGGAAGAGAAAGTTTTTTACCGTTAATTCTAGTGAACGCCTCTCTAATTTCTAATTCCTTGGTCTTTCTCGAATTGTTTAGTAATCTGGGAATAACTTGAGAAAGTCGATAGCTTTTTGGCCAATCAGCTAACAATGTCGCCACCTGTCTATCAAATTTGAGTTCAGGGAACTCAAAATAGTTGATGCTTGAAATATCATTTGATTCAAAGCCAATTTCTTCACTCAGCCAACTTAAAACTGAATACGGGAATTCCGAGTCAAACTTTACTCTAGAAAATCTCTCTAGATGGCTTGAGAATAAGTTTCCAGATGAGCTTACTGCAGCTACGGATGAATCATGATAGCCATACGAAAACCCTAGACTCCAACTTGGAATTTTACGAATCACGAGGTAAGTATATATGTCATTTTAATGAATTCTTAGTGAGATTAAATTTCTTTCCTATCGCAAAAAGAATTCCTAAAAGCATTCCGGAAAGAAGGGAAACGCTTAAATTTCTCTGAAGCGCCAGAGAAGTGGAGAGTGGAGACGCAAAAAAGAGATAACCTATAAAAGCTACAGTAATCAATTGTCTGTCACCGGTAACTTTATCAAGAGTCAGCAGCGAAATGCCAAGAAAAATCATTCTATAGGCATAGTTGCTATTGAGAAACCATGTTGAAACAAAGATAAGGGCCGAGAAACAGAAAATTATCAAGTGAAAATTCTTAATGATTGAGGAATGCTTTATTGTTCGACAAAAGAAGAAAAGCATCACGAAAACAAATGTCAAGATCCAAACCATTAAACAAACGAGGGAATAAAGTGCCGTAGCTCCTGTATTTTCTTTTGAGGTTAACCAAGGAAACAAATTCCTTAAACCATACGTTCCAGATAATCCGGGAGTGACTTTCCCTCTCAGAATAATAAAATCTGGCAAAATCCAGAGGAACACTGCAAGGGTTAGGGCAGCGTATGTGATTCGCAAACGTAAACGTTGAATTTTCAAAGTAAACAAAGGCAGAAGGATTATGGGAAAGAATTTCACTGTGGTGCAAATTGAAATAAGAGTGAAGGATAATTTGGTTCTCTTCCTGCTATACAAATAAGCACTTGAAATCAATACGATTGACAAAAGAATTTCGATATTTTGCCTCTCAAAAAGTAAAACAATCGGAGGTGAGATCAGCAATGGAGCAATTTTTGTTCTTCCTTTTTCTGCGCCTACACTTACCAATAATTTGATAAGAAGAAACGTAAAGCTGAGAGAAATCAATATTACAAAAGTATCTGTGGCTCTAAATTCTGGTAGAAGAAGTAAAACCCTCCCATATATCCATGTTGTGGGTACACATTCCCCACGAAAGCAAGGAATTTGTTCACCAACTTTCGTTACATTTGAAATGCCTGACATTACTCCTCTCAAATCACCAAAGTTTGGATTTAAATGTCCAATACTAAAAACATACAGGAAGTAGTTCGACACAAACTTTGGTTGCGCAACTGAAAAATAACTAGGAATTATTACCAAGATCAATACTAAGAGGTAAGGATTTAGAATCCATGAATTCAAATTTGAGAGGAATTTGATGTGTTTTCGAATCAAATGCACGATACAAAATGCAAGAATTAGGGTGCTAAAGAAAATAGCATCTGCGAAGAGGGCTCGGGCCGGAGGGTTTATCATTTGTAGTCGGCCTGCTTCTACGCCCTGATTGTTTCCGGCCAAATAAATTGAATATGGAAAACGAATTAAAGTGTAATTTAAAACAAAAAGTAGTGCCAAAAACCTTAAAAATAGTGAGGTTGAGAGCATATCTATGCGCTCTAGAATAGAATTCAAAAACTTCATCTAATTAGGAGTCTTAAGATTTCGCGCATAGCGCTCCAGCAAAATGAAATGAACTTTCTCGACGGAAATGTTTGGAGATTTTTCCGCCCATCTCTCCAGGTGCTGCCAATTTTCTCTGCTCCTAATCTATTGCGAGTGATCACTCTAAAATTATGCAAGTTTATTTTCAGGCGTCTTGACGCAATTGAAATATGAATATTAGGAACTATCGAATATTCTGGAACCATAGTCCAGAGCGTTTTTGCAATTTTAGAATCGTAAAAACGGATGGGGGTATTGCCGTCCCTCGGATACTTTCCCGAAAAAGAAAAAACTATTAATCTAGTAAGTGCTGACACAAACTTTCGGTACATGGGATCAGATCTATTGGTTCTGATGCCCTCACAATATCCGAATTTCATTTCCACACAATACTTGAAGAACTTTTCCAATTCCTCGCCAGAAACTTGGCCATCACCATCTATAGTCAAGATACAATCAAATCCCGACATTAATGCAAAATCCATAAGTCGCCTTGTGCTGCGTCCATGGCCCAAATTTGTTTCGTTACTCAAGATATATAGATTTGGCAACCTATTGGTCGCCGTCTCAAGTTGAGACATGGTTTCATCCTTACTTGCGTCATTCAGCACAATTAAATCAATATCCGCTCCAAGGTGACGAGAAATTTCAAGAAGATAATTCTGTATTCCAAATTCTTCATTATAAACTGGAAGGCAAAGTGCAAACTTAGACATAACGGCTAGAACTCTCTCGTCAATCTGAGATTATTTAACCAGTTCTCAAATTCAGACTCCATAAACTGTATTGCACTTCCAATAGCCATGTGCATGTCAAGGTACAAGTATGAACCTAATCTGCCCCCAAAATGTACATTACTAACTGATTTTGCCATGCTCCTGTAATTTTTTAGTTTCGTTCGATCATCCAAGCTATTAATCGGGTAATAGGGTTCATCACTTTGTGACGCCAGTCTACTGAATTCTCTCGAAATCACTGTGGCATTAGAGGGGTATTCTCGCTCTGGATGCAAATGTCTGAATTCATGAATTCTTGTGAATGGTATTTCTTTATCTGGGTAATTCATTACTGAGGTTCCCTGAAAATCCCTTACTTTAAGTTTTTCATTGACAAAATCTAAAGTTCGCCAGCCGAGCGTCCCATAATTGTAATCAAAAAAACGATCAATAGCTCCGGTGTATACCGTGGGTAAATTCTCAGTAAATTCCTTAATTTCAAAGTAGTCAATCTCGTTAAACACTTTAATTCTTGGCGACTGAATCATCTTCTCGAACCAATTTGCATACCCATCTACTGGCAATCCCTGATACTTATCAGAGAAATATCTATCGTCGTAATCTGTCCTTACCGGTAGGCGAGAAATAATATTCGCAGGTAACTTACTTGGATGTAATTGCCACTGTTTGTATGTGTAGCCTTCAATCAATCTCTCATATATATCTTTACCGACCATTTTTATGGCTTTTGTCTCTAGATCGTCAAAATCAAAATCTTGGGGATAAGGTTTAATTGGGTTTTCAAATGTAGCCAGGAGTTCTTTGGCTTCAGTGGGCGTAAAGATTTTACCGTAGACTTGGTTCAATGTCAGTAAATTGAAAGGTAGGGTATAAATTCGGTTCCCGTAATTTGCGTATACTCGATGTATGTAGCTATTTAGTCTCGTAAATCTTCTTATATAATTATAAACTTTCTCTGAGTTTGTATGGAATAAGTGTGAACCATACTTATGAACTTCTATTCCTGTCTCGGAGTCAAAATAACTATGCGCATTCCCGCCTATCTCTGCCCGCTTTTCTATGATTACGCAATTCATATTAAAAACTCTTGACGCAAGTTCTGCAACTGTCAGTCCATAAAGACCACTGCCGACAATCAGTACATCACACTCTTCAAGTGATTTTTGTAATTCTAAGAAATCTTTTGAATGCTTAACCTTTCCCAAATTCATTCCTCAAAGTTACAGGCACATTCTGGAAAGTAAGTGATTTCCAGTTCAATGTCATTGCAATCCGGGTAGAAAACATGGAGATTTGTTCAAGCAAAAGAGAATTGTGGGCCCTGTCGGGATCGAACCGACGACCCACGGATTAAAAGTCCGTTGCTCTACCGACTGAGCTAAAGGCCCCACTTCCCACACTATACGCGTAATTGAACGTGCTCAAAACTAGAACTTGCAAAACCTTACGCAGAAAGAGTCAAAACACACTAGATGATTTTCTATGTTCCCGTCGTTTTAGACAAACGCACCTATATGTCCTTCGAATTGTAAATCCATATTGAATTCAAAATAGGGTAAACTTCACCAATATTATGAAGCTAAAGTGTACCAAAAAAAATTATATCGAGAGACTTCAAAATCTATATGACTCATCCGAGTATTTTGTCCGACTCGATCAATCAAATAAAAGGGCCGATTATTGGGACATCAGTATCGACCCTGACGGTGTGAAGCGCGATATTTTCCAAGAGTTTGAACTTTGGTCATCAAACAATTCCGAGCTTGTTGAGTTATGTTTCGAATTAATCAACTTAACAGACAAAAACGACAAAATTTTAGATTACGGAAGTGGACCCGGTTACCTTTTCAAGAATTTATTGAGGCTAGGTTTGAAGGACAGAAATCTGTACGCTTTCGATAAAAGTGACTTAGCGCAAGCAAGTTTAGTTGAACTAGGAGTAAACCTGATAAAAGATGAAAATCAAATCAAAAATAACAAATTCTCACTCGTTATCGCAAATCATGTGATTGAGCATCTTGAAAATCCAACTGAAGTATTTCGAGCCTTAGTTGATGCGCTCACGCCAGGAGGGACAATCATAATAGGCACCCCCGATTTTCTCAGTCCCTCAGCATTACTCTTTCGTGAGCGGTATCGAATGCTAAACGAGCCCACACACATAGCTTTATTTTCTCAGGATTCATTGCTGAGAATGATGCGCCATTACAAACTATCCGTAAAGAGTGTGACGTACCCATTTTGGCAATCTCCATACTTCGACATGTCAACTTTTGAAAAAGCTTTCAACCATAGAACTCAAACCGCATCTCCGCCATTTCCTGGTAACTTTCTACTCGCAGTGGGGACAAAATCAACCAAGGAGTAGTGATGGCGAGCAATTACTAGATTTTCAGACCCTGAGTGATTTGAAATTTGAGATTCAAAGAAGGATCCAATTCTAGAAACTTGTAGTTTGCTCCGAGAGCGAGCGCAAAAGGTTCCCAGCACTCTCCTGCGACGCTTTTTCTCCAATATAAGTGATCACTCTCAGTAACACTCACTTCAACTATTGTGCTTTTCCGAGGATTGGCTGCAAAAATTGCATTTGTGAGTCCGGCACCTGCGAACCCGACAATCATTCGAGCATTATTAAACAACTTGATTTGATCAAAAATTGATAATTCCAACAACGTATCAACTTTAAAACCTTTAGACTCAAAAATTTTTGCAATTGCGCTTTCAAATTCATCATTCTTGTCTCTTAGGACAAAAATATCGAGATCTTGCGTTGTCCTCACAGTCGTCACTAGTAATTTACGCACCATCGCGAGTCGTTCCCTTTTCACAACATGTTCAAATCCTTGAAGTTTTGGCATTTTTATGAGATTCCTTGAAAATATCTCTTCATCCGAGATTCCTTCATACTCAAAAAGAGTATTAAGTAGAACTTTCACGAATTCAGGTGCTGCCCTATTCACCAAGATTCGCTCAGGTCTTAACTCTAATTCTTGAATCAAATCTGGTAAATCTTCGATAAGAAAATGAAAGTAGTTGCCAGATCTTCTCGGCACGACAACACAAGGTTCGCTCACGTGAAGCGTTGGTATTTTCTTTGGACGTTGTCTCGACCAAAGTGCTTGGTAAGGATGACGGAAATCAGACTCGGTAATGTAATACGCCGAACCGTTTATCCACTTAAAAACATTTCCCGAAGCGGGAGAAACAATCACATCCATGAGTTTAAGAGGTCTTGCAAATCCTGACTCCGAAATAATAGCTCTTGCCAAAACTTTGTCTGTAAAGATAAAATTTGTTCCATGTAAGGCAACTGAGGAACGTAGCGAAAGTAGATTTGACCCACCACTTACAAAATGAAAAGTTCTATTGAGACGGCGAAAGAGTCTCTGCTTTAAAGAATCTTTGTGGCGATTACGCATTGACAAATCCTACAGGCACTGCTTTAATAAGTTGTGTTGCGGTTAGAACTCGATTTTTCTACATTGGCTCATGAAGTCCACTCCAAGTTTTCTAGCGCGGTAGGCTCTGATTCAATTGCAACCCAAAATGCGTTACGTTGGATAGGCCTGCTCGCTTCATCAAGAAATAGACTTTCGATTTTGGAAATTGGTGGAGGTATCGGAACCATATCGTACTTTATTACTAGATTGTCGACTCCGATTGATAGATATGTTGTGGTAGAGCGCGATTCATGGTGTCGATCCAATTTTAAACTTCACTTGAGTGATTCCAGAATAGACCTTGTTGATGACGTTGATTCGATTGGCGAAAATCTGGTGTCAAATTTGATTATTGTTGATGATCTTCTAGATAGCTCCGAAACTAAACAAGTTCTAAGGACTTTGGATGCAGGAGTCATTGTGGTGGAGGGGCATAGATTTAGACAAAGGCTAGAAATCTGTAAGAGACTAATAAGTTCTAAAAAGGTTTTCAAATACGTTAGCGTTGGTAAGTCAACTGATTCATACAAAGGGTTAGGAGTTTTTCACATTTCAAAAGAACTAGGGAGTCATTCTGAAATTATCAGTTACCTTTACTTGATTCGTATTCGAGCCCGCATAGCATTCATGAGCTTTAGGAGTGCGAGAGCCCGAATTTCTCTTCGCAAGGTCTTGTTCTTCCCTAAAAAGAAGTAACTCTTTTGTATAACTAAGCTGGCCCCGCAATTAACCCTTAAGCACACCTCAACCCACTTAAACGAAAGAGATCTATTTGCGTTTAAATAGCGCTGTTCCTCTCCCCTTGGACGAAATCAGCTCAACTAATTCAAAACCATTTTCTAGAAGGAAATTAATTGACTCAACGTAAGTGGTCTTTTTTTCTACTCCTCTCTCAGGTCCTAGATCTGCCGCAATGTAATGAATTTCCCTCAGAATATTGAGGGCGCCCTCAAGCACTTCTGGTTCACCACCTTCCGCTTCAACTTTCAAGAGCTTGATCTTGTTACCGGCGAATAATGAATCAAGTCTTCTAGCTTGGACTTCGCAAGTGAACTCAAAATTTGTGGGTTTAATCAAAGATGAATCAGCCCATTCGCTTGAAACATAGAAATTAAGCTTTTTATCTTGGTTCCAAAGTCCAACCTTGTGCACTTCTCGTCCCTCGAAACCTGAAGTGTTGTTTTCAAGACATTTATTCTCTAATTCAGAAGGTTCAAAAGCGTGATATTCCAAAGAGAGTTCTAAGTCATTGGCTTTCTTCATTAGGTAAAGTGATAAGAAACCTAACTGGGCACCACAATCAATGACTAGATCCCCATCTTGCCATTCAATATTTTCAAGAAAATATGCTTCACCAATAGTTTTAGCTTTGACATCAAGACCGTTCCAGAGCGACAAGATTATGTCTTGCCTAGAAACAACTAGAAACTCCTTATATGGTGGATAACACTCACTCTGGAAATCCTTAAACGCGTAGAGACCAGAATTTCGATAATATGAAACTCTCTGTTTCTTTCCCTTGACTCGAAAAATGATGTTTATCAGGATACAAAAATAAGTGCCATGAAACTTTCTCGTAAAAGCAAATAGAATGTAGTGTGAAAGCGTTTTTCGCACTCGTTGAAAGATGCGTTGAATTTCAAAAACCTCCTTCCGCCCCAATCACTTTACACTCATTTACTTTGGATAGAACTTAAAGTTAAATTGACTTCAAAGTCCCTCTCACCGCTAGACTATAGACAGGGTCCCCATCGTCTAGAGGCCTAGGACATCGCCCTTTCACGGCGGTAACACGGGTTCAAATCCCGTTGGGGACGCAAGGCCCAGTAGCGCAGTTGGTTAGCGCGCCGCCCTGTCACGGCGGAGGTCGCGGGTTCAAGTCCCGTCTGGGTCGCGATTGACAATGGCTGGGTAGCTCAGTTGGTACGAGCGTGCGACTGAAAATCGTGAGGTCGACGGTTCGATCCCGTCCCCAGCCACTTTTACAAATAAAGAGGCTAGAGTTCGTAGAAGAAATAGTCAGGAGCAATCATTCTACTTAAGGATTTTCTTAAAGAATCAATCCGTATTGCTAATTTAATTGACGTCGATTCGGTTTCAGAGCAAATAAAATTGGCAAGTCAGTTCATTTCCAATTCCCTCATCAAAAAAGCGAACGTACTGACTTGCGGAAACGGAGGTTCATTCTCGGATGCTTCTCACTTTGCAGGTGAACTTGTTAATAACTTCACCACAAAGCATATTGCATATTCAGTTCTAACTCTTGGATCCAATCAGGCAGTTGCTACCGCCTGGTCTAACGATTATGAATACGAGTCACAATTTGCTCGTGAGTTTCAGGCCTTTGCAAGCGCCGAATCCACACTTATTGTTTTTTCAACAAGCGGAAAATCCAAAAATGTGATTAATGTTCTTGACTATGCCAATCGATTGGGAGTTAAGTCTATAGGATTCACTTCGATTGTTGGCGAAAAATTTTTGAAAGACAAGTGCGATGTTTTGTTTGTGTCTCCAACAGAATCTACACCTAAGGCCCAAGAGGTTCATATAATTCTGTATCACGCATTAGCTAAAGCTGTTGAAGACTCAATGAGAGAAAGGAAAAGTTCATGAGCTCTATCGAAATTGGCAAGAAACGCATTGGAGATAGTGATCCGACTTATCTTATTGCTGAAATAGGAATAAACCACAATGGTTCTATCGAAAATGCGTTCAATCTGATTAGAAACGCTAAAGTTGCGGGTTTTGATGCCGTAAAATTCCAAAAGCGCACCATTGAGATTGTTTATACTCAGGCAGAACTCAACCAGGAGCGACAAAATGTTTTTGGTGCAACAAATGGAGATTTAAAAAGGGGTTTAGAGTTCGGATTTTCTGAATATGAAAAAATAAACAAATATTGTCAAGAGCTTGATATAGACTGGTTTGCAAGCCCATGGGATTTACCCAGCGTTGATTTTTTGTCGGAGTTCAATGTACCAGCATACAAAATAGCATCGGCTTCAATGACTGATGTCGACTTATTGCGAAGAGTCAGAGAAACTGGAAAGCCTGTGATCGTCTCTACTGGAATGAGTTCTCTAAGCCAAATAACAAAGATGGTCGAAATTCTTGGAGATAATAATCTGGTACTAATGCACACGGTCTCAACTTATCCTGCTAAAGACAATACTCTAAACTTATCGGCAATAAAAACATTAAAGGAAACATTTCCTACGATACCCATTGGATATTCAGGGCATGAGGTGGGGTTGCTACCCAGTTTGGTTGCGGTTGCCAAATACGGTGCAGTCTGTGTTGAAAGACATATAACTTTGGATCGATCTATGTGGGGTTCAGATCAATCTGCAAGTATAGAGTTGGAAGGAATGGTTAGGCTCGTTCGTGATATTAGGCAAATTCCCCAACTAATTGGGAATGGTAAAAAACAGATTCTTGATATTGAAGAACCCGTTATGAAAAAACTTAGAAGAGTTGATACTCTAACTAATTTGTTATAACTTAATTGTGAAAGAAGATCTGGACTTGGAATGTGGCTCTATTGCCGGAGCCTTACAACGAAACCCCTGAAATTTCCCACTAAGAAATTGTCTTCCTCGCAAACGGAGCCAAAAAATCTCCCTAGTGCATTTTAATACAAGGATGTAACGAGTTGCGACTTTCTATCAATTAGCCATAAATTCAAACTTTGTTGTCAAACTTATTTCATCAATTGTTAGGATTGCTATAGACTCGATGGTATGAGAGGTTACTTAGAATTTGTCAAGCGTTCTTGGTCTGTAGTACCAAAACTCACCAGAAATAGGCTCTTTAGATTTGTGCCCATTTTGGTTCTCACCACCCTAATGGATTTCTTCGGTGTTCTTGCTCTCGGTGCATTAGCCTCAATTGGTTTTCGTTTAAGCACCAACGACAATCGACCAACTAGAGCAGAAGTATTTGTTCAAGAATACCTACCCATGTCCCTTAGCGCAATTCAATTTTCAACAGCATTGCTTGTCTTGGTGACACTTTTAATCTCTTTAAAATCCATAATTGTACTTATTCTAAACTTTCGAATCGTGAATGTATTGGCTGAGGAAGAAGCAAATATCTCGGGAAGAATCTACACAAGTTTGCTTCTTGCCCCACTCGATGAGTCTGAGTCTAATTCGTCTGGTGAAGTAAACTTCTTGTCTTTGAATGCGAGCTCAAGGCTAGTGGTAGGAGTCCTACTCCCCACGCTGAATCTATTTTCTGATCTACTCACAATTCTGATGTTGACACTCACAGCATTTATCATTAGCCCAATTACGACTCTAGTAGTTTTGTTGATCTTACTCTCGGTTTACTACATATTGAATAAGATTGTAGGTAAAAAGTCTTCTCTATATGGCGAATACACTAAACGGTATACAATTCTGTTAAATGACTTCTTGGTTTCCTCCGCAATGGGTTTAAAAGAGATTCGAGCTTATGAATCTGAATCTCCTCTCAGCTACAGATTCCATGCGAACAGAAGATTATTGGCCCAAGCGTCTCAGAGAGCAACCATAATCAATGGAGTTTTTCGATATATCCTTGACATAAGCATAGTTGTTTTGGGGTTCTTGGCTGTATCACTGCAAATGCTCATTGAGAATGACTTACGCAGGACGGTAACCACGCTGGTTATCTTTTTAGGCATAGCGTTTCGACTCATACCTGCAATCCAGAGAATTCAATCAATGATTACAGCTTTACGACTTTCGAGGCCGGCAGTATCATCACTTATCGATTACCAGTCGAGAACTTTCACTCCCCGCGATTTTGATTTTATTGAAAGCAACTTTCAGAAAACTGTAGAAGATGCGGTGGCTAAACCTGTTTCTATTATGGTGAAAAAAATCTCCTTTTCGAGAAGACCACTCGAACCACGCTCCGAATGGCTCTTTCAGGATTTAGAGTTTTCAATTCCTGAAGGTTCAATCCATGTCATTTGGGGTGCTTCTGGTTCTGGCAAGACAACACTATTAGATATTCTGGCGGGTCTACGTTCCCCAAGTACTGGAAAAATCTCATATTGGACCGATTCAACTCAGATCGAACGTCCATCCTTAGCGTATGTTTCGCAGACACCATTTCTGCCTTTAGGTTTCTTGAACGAGAGTCTTGCACTGGGTCGTGTTCTTGATGATAGTCACGTTGAAAGACTTAAGTTCTACATACGGGAATTAGAATTGAAAGAGGCTATTCAATCCATTGATGAATTCTTTGTTACTGAGAATGGAACAAATCTTTCAGGAGGCGAAAAACAAAGACTGTCTCTTGCTCGTGCACTAGCTTCATCTAGTTCAATACTTTTAATGGACGAGCCAACAAGTTCCTTGGATTACGAAAATCGATTAAAAATCAAGAAGCTTCTATTGGAACAAGCAAAGAATCGAACAATAATTATTGCGACACACGACCCACTCTTGCAAGAAATTGCCGATAGCCTTACGATTCTTGATTAATTTCTGAAAGGAATTTTGATGACAGTAGCGCTTATTCCTGCTAGGGGCGGCAGTAAAGGTATACCAAGAAAGAATCTTCAACCGATAGCCAATTTACCTCTGGTCGCGCGCATGATTAAAATCGCGTTACGCGGTAAAGTAGAGGAAGTCTGGGTTAGTACTGACGACTACGAGATCTCCCAAGTGGCAAAGGAATGTGGTGCACAAGTCATACAGCGGCCGCCGGAAATTTCAGGAGATCAATCTTCAACCGAGTCTTGCATTGATCACTTCCTAGCCGAATTGAACCCAAATGATCAACTTGTGTGTTTACTGCAAGCAACATCTCCCTTCTTAAACCCTGAGACAATAAAAACTTGCATTAAGACTCTTGAACACAATCTGGAAGTAAATTCTTGTTTTACCGCTCGAGTTGCACACCCATTTTTGTGGAAATCCTCTCAGGCTTTTTGGGAGCCAAGTAATCACTCTCGTAAATATCGACCTCGAAGGCAAGAGTTGCCTGAGTCCGCTATAGAAACAGGTGCTTGTTACGCATTCAGAGTACATTCTTACTTAGAACAAAGAACCCGATTTCCATCGCCCAGTCAAATTGTTATGACTTCGTACTTAGAGTCACTCGACATAGATACCCCAAAAGATCTCGCAGAGGCGCAACGAATCGCTGAGTGTATGTAATAGGCCGAAAATTCAGTTGATAAAGTACTGTTATCAAATGAGCCAAGGTTTAATACTTCCCGTAATTCTCACTTGCGAATACTGCAAATTAACTTTGAAACAAAACCTCTTCTTTTCAGACTCCAATTATTGTGAAATCCTTCATGCATTTTTTTGGTCCAAAAAAACACGAAAAAGCATTATGCAACCCATAGAATTTAGCCTTTCGATTGTTTTTGAACAAAAAACGTCTTTTCAGAGTACAAGTATCTAAGAAAGTTTTAAAATAGCCAATATGAAAATTGCCTTGTTTGAGTTTGATTTAGAAAGGTATCCGATTTGCCTTCAACTGGAATATGCTATCGATAAACTAACAGAGGGACATGAAGTTACTTGGTACAGACCTACACAGACTAGATGGCTCAATTTAGATTTTCAATTTAGTAGATTAGTAAATAAAATCACAGACGCCAATAATTTAAGCTATGCATTGAACCAATTAATCTCAACATTTGAAAACTTTGAGGTGAAGCATTTACAGTCACCCTCAATGCCATATTCTCATGAAGTAGAATCTGAATCAATTCAAAAAGCATGGCAAGAAGTATCGGTGCGTTTACGCGACAGTGCTCCATGCTTAAGTCATGACCAGTCCTTAGCAAATAAATTTAAAATGACCTACTCCAAATTGTACTTTCAAGCTAAAAAAATACTGTCTCAAGAAAATTTTGATGAAATAGTAGTTTTTAACGGACGATTTCTCTGTCACAATGCAATTTGGCAATCGGCCAAGGACTTAGGTCTTCGCGTAGTTTTTCTTGAGCGCTTTAATCTCGATTGGAACACTCGCTATTTTGTTTTTGACCAGCCCGTTCATTCATCAGTTTACCGAGCAAATGTCATGAAAAGTTTTCTTGAAACTCATCCAGACTCACATGGTTCAAAAGTCATCGCAGCTAAATCTTGGTTTGAAAATAGAATTTTTAATTCTGGATCCAGTTTTACCGCCGATCAGTCTCAAACTTTTAAGCGTCCTAAAGAAGTAAAAACAGTAATCTCTTTTTTTCACTCCTCAGAGGATGAGCTGTTCACAATTGGCTTACAACCGATTTATTGGAAAAATCAGTTTGAGGCCATAAATTCGATTTCAAAGTATGTCTTAAGTCGGAATGACGTGCGATTATTCGTTCGACTGCACCCAAATCTAAGGTATAAGTCGAGTAGAGAACAGAAGAGGTGGCGAACTTTTGCTGAAAGGATTGGATCGGAAAAAATTAAATTTATTTTTCCAGAGGAATCAACAAAGACCTATAGTTTGTTGCTGCAAAGTGATAAGGTATTAACCTTTGGTTCTACCATTGGTGTTGAAGCCTCCTGGTTAAGAATTCCTAGCGGCCTTATGAGCAGTGCTCTCCATAGAGAATTAAAAGTATGCGAAACTATCAATTGTGAAGCAGAGCTCTTTAATTTTTTAGATGGTAACTGGAATTATGAAGTGTCTAGATTTGATTTATATGCTTATTCATTTTTCTTAAAGCTTGGAGGGCAATCCTTCACTTACCTTAAAGTCAATACAAATGGTGAGCAATTACAAGATCCGATCTATAGTTACGCTGGGCGAAGTTTAGGATCATCAAGGTTATTGTCTGGAATAAAACGTATCGAGGGCTTCATGATTCAATTGAGTCGTAGAATGCGAAGCATAAATTGCCAACTGGATCACTTCCCCTACACTCATGATCATATTGCTGGTTAAATCTCTTATATACTTAAGTTATGCCTATAGATGGTTTGGAGTTCTAAATGAAAAATAACACCATTATCATTGCTGAAATTGGCATTAACCATGATGGGTCGCTTGAGATGGCAAAGCTACTGGTCAAAGAGGCTTTAGATTCTGGCTGCGATCAAATCAAATTTCAATACCGCAGGCCCTCAAATTCTACATTTCAATTGGAATTAGGCAGTGAGATTGTACAGTCTGAGATTAATCGAGTTTATATTGCACCTTCGGAAATAATGAAACTGGCAGAGATGGTAAAGGATTCTAAAAGAAAAGTTGGAATAAGTTTTTTCTCTCTCGGTGATGCATACGATTTTCAAGATCAATTTCACTATTTTGACTTTTTTAAGATTCCATCTGCATCAAATAAAAATGAGGAACTTATAAAATATCTATCAGAGCAGAATAAACCTGTTTACCTTTCCTTAGGAATGCTAGAGCATTACGAGGTAGTGCAACTAGCTTCTCTTTACTCTAAAAATCTAAATGTAATTCCTTTTCATTGTGTTTCCAACTATCCAACAAAGGTTTTCAACTCTAACTTGAACTATATTAACACACTTCGTGATTTGTGGAATCGGCCGATAGGATACTCAAGTCATGATGACAATTTGCTGGTTTTAGCGAAGGCAATTGACTTAGGCGTAGAATTTTTAGAGAGACACATCACGTTTGATAGACGCGAGTCTGGCCTGGATAAGTCTAGTAGCTCCACACCTGAAGAATTTAGAATGTTACGGGAGTTTGTTGACTTTTATGAACTAATTCAACGGCCCATGTCAAATAGAATTCCCAACCAGGGCGAGAAGTTAAATCGTCAAAATCTTGGATATTCGCTGTACTCTCTAAGAGATTTTAAATCTGGAATGCCCGTGACCTTAGATGATTTTGTTGAGAGAAGTCCAGCGGTTGGATTAACAACCAATGAATTCAAGTCCTTAAGCACCCATGTATTGAAAAGTTTATTAAATGTGGATGAACCTGTGTCAAGATTTCATTTTCAAGACATTCAGAATTTGAATAAAGAACTTCAACTCGTCGCACAACAAAAACTTATCTCTGTTCCCGTAAGATATCATGACATTCATCTGGCAGAACAAACATTAGGATTAAATGCATACGAATTTCACCTGTCGTACAACGATTTGAAGCTTGATGTAGACATTGAAGATTTAATTAATCCAAATTACTTTTATTCAATCCATATCCCAGACTACATATCTTCCACTCAAATTCTTGACATTCATAGTGTAGATAGCCAAATAGCGAGCGAATCCCAAAAAACTCTTGATCGATGTATTTCTATGTCTTTGCAGATTGCAGAGTTAACGGGAAAATCAGTTCCTGTTATAGCAAGTATCAATGCCAATTCAGAAAAGCAAAATTTCTATGAAAAATTGAAAGACTTACAATTATGGGCAGAAACAAGAGAAGTTGACTTCCTCCCTCAGTGGCTGCCTCCAATTGCGTGGTACTTTGGTGGATCTGTACCTTTAAAATTTATGAATTCCCCTGAAGCTATATCAAAGATACAACAAATGGATATCAAAATTTGTCTTGATTTATCTCATCTGATTCTCAGCTGTAATTTTTTTAATTTAGACTTACGCAAAACCTATGAAATGCTAGCTCCTTACTCTAGTCATCATCACCTTGCAAGCGCGGACGGTATAGATTCAGAAGGTACTTCCTTACTCAATTGTACTCCTGAGCAACAACTAATTGTGCAAGAGATTGTGGACAGCAACTGTGTCAAAGTTCTCGAAGTGTGGCAGGGTCACTTGAATAGATTTGCTGGATTCATACCAGAAATCCAATACATAGATAAACTAAACTAAGTACAAGAATGAAGATCTTTATAACGGGCGTCACGGGTCAAGACGGTTCATTGGCAGCGAAGCTACTAACCGAATTGGGTCATGACGTATACGGGGGATACCGTAGAGGAATTGGTAAGTTGTGGCGCCTAGAACATCTTAACCTGCTGAGCAAAATTAATCTAGTAGATTATGAAATCGGCAATGGAGAGGATTTGGCTTTTTACTTGGCTGAATCTCAGTTTGATCAAATTTACCACTTCGCAGGTTTTTCAAGAACTTTTGATTCATTTACGCATCCAAAGAGTATAGTCAATACAAACGTAACAGGAGTTATGGAACTTTTAGAAGCCGCACGGCTTGCAAAGCTGAAAGCAAAAATCTTCATCTCTGGTTCCTCAGAAATATTTGCAAGTTACGGAGAACCCACCAAATTGAGTGAAACGTCCCAGATTGAACCTACAAATCCTTATGGTGTTTCCCAAGTTTCTGCGAAGTTTTTAAGTAATATTTACCGTAAAGTACATGGCTTAAATGTCTTCTTCGGCATACTCTTTAATCACGAAAGTTATTTTCGCGATTCCATATTCATATCAAAAAAACTCGCAGTCGGATTTGATCAAATCCTAAAGGGCGAGAGAGAGACAATAGAAATTGGAAACTTAAATACTGTAAGAGATTGGGGATTAGCCCATGAATTTGTTGGCGCCATGGTAGATTTACTTCAACTCGGGTTACCAGGTGACTATGTTTTTGCAACAGGTAAATTACATAGTTTGACGGAACTGGTCTTTTCGTTCGCTAGTTTATATGGCTTCGACCTAGAATTTATTGCGCATAACGAAAAAGGTGAATTCGTGAATACCGATACAGGAAAAATTCTCATTCATTCTAATACTAGGTATATTCGACCAGTTGAAACACTTGGCAGGGCTGGTGATGCAACAAAATTATTTGACACTATTGGGCGTACATTTAGTACGGATTTGAATACTTTAGCCAGATTTGTTGCAGGAAAAGTTGATAGCTCCAATCCGTTTCAAGCCTAAAAGATCGGGGAAATTATGACGATTGGTTTCTTTCAATTTGCGACAAGCTCGGTTCATTTAGCAACTTCATTAATGTTAGCCGATGAAGAGTCCCTTGAAAATGAGTGCCACTTCTATTTTTGGCCTAATCGAACTTTAGTTCCCAACAGAATGGCCGCCAACTTTCCATTCGGTGCACTTTCAGACTTTAAATTCCAAAGGGAAGCTTTGAAGTCTTGTCCCTTAGTACTGTTTCACCACTTCTTTGAGCGTTTCCCGATAAAAGTACATGAGTATCATAAAACTCTTTCAAATATCAATCTTACTGATGATTTTGTTTCATTAAAATTGCTAAATCAAATCACTCCTGGACTAGGTTCTGCATTAGCAAATCATCTAGCAAGCGAGTCTAATCTATTGAACTTAAGTAATTCTAGAAAAAAGTATGTGCTTTTACGGTCAATCAAATCTTATATTCAAGTTTTTCAAAATGTAGTTCAAGAGGTTAATAGACATTCCATTACCAAAGTTTATCTTTATAATGGAAGGTTTTTGCATGAGAGAGCCGTCTGGGAGGCATGTAAGTCACTTGGGGTGGAAGTTTTACTTTTTGAAAACACTCAAGATCGATATCATCTAAGTAATTGGGGTTTTCATAATCGAAATCAAAATCAATTACGCATTAGGAACTTTTGGGAAACAGCACGACATAGCATCGATGAGAGATTGGTGATTGCTAAAAAGTATTATGAAAGACTTGAATCTAACGAAAATCCATTTTTTAGATCTGATTTAACCGTCGCTCTACCAGAGAAGTACATTGCATATTTTTCCAATTCGGACAGAGAAGCAATTGGATTTTGGGAGGAGTGGAATCAACCATTTGGAAATCAGCTTGAAGCTATTAAAATGTTGGCAGAGTCTACCCGAAATATTGGAATTTCCTTAGTTTTGAGAATGCACCCCAACTCAGGTTTGTTTGATGAAAAACAAGATAATTATCTTAGATATCTTGTTGAGCTTAGTAATGTGACTTTGATTCTTTCCTCGAGTAACATATCCTCTTATGAAATCATGAAAAAAAGTTGTGGAATTGTCACCTACGGAAGTACTATTGGATTAGAAGCAGCGTGGAATAAAATTCCTTGTGCAGTTCTTGCAGATTGCAAATATGACCAATTGGATGTTGCTGACAAAATTGTTACTCAGAAGGAAATGTTGGACTGGTTGGAGAAACTTTTGAAATTTACTAATTTTTTTGATTTAAAAAAACGGAGATTAGGTGCTGCTTCTTGGGCTTTTTATGTTGAAACTGGTGGTGATTTCCTACGTAATTGTGAAGTAGTTCCAGGAACGTGGGGTGCGTATCAGGTTAAACGATATAAGAATACTCAGTTAATTCATTCTATCCCCATATTACTATTGGGTCTTGTTTATTTAAAGTTTAAAAAAATACTGTTTTTTTGTAAGACTTTCTTGGGTTAGTTATTTTACAGTGGTTTAGCTCGATACCATCGCTTCTTGCGGAAGGAATACCTACGAAAACTATTTCCCTAATCCTACGCTATGCAGCCCAGCAATATCTTGTGCTTGCCCGAAAGTCGAAAATTAATTGTCAAAACTCAAATTTAGAAATTAACTAATTTCAACCTTTTATGAAAACCATGTTAGCAATTACCCTTTCAGAGTAACTATCGTAGGAATTTAGAACACAATTGTTTTTTTTCCATATTTTCATTTTAGTTCAAAACTGACTTCTAATTGTCTAAAAATCTCCACTTGATGGCAAGAACCCTAAAGGCCTTTTTTGTCGCTCAAATTGAGACTTGGCGTAAATGAATCTGTGGTTTTCACACTCATAACCGTTCTTTAATAATTTCAAGCTCTCTATTATGAATTTGGGAGTTTTATTGGGCATAAAAACTTTAATTGATGGATACTCCTCTCTCGCGAATTGAATCTGGAAAATCTTCTACTAGAAAATGATAGTGATTCCTAGACCTAGATGGCGAGTGATTAATGTTTCAAGTGAGTTGGCAAATTTGGTGCAAGCATATTCATCTGAGGTAACTGTGGGTCTTTTTAAGTCGCATCTCAATTGCTGGCGAATTAGTGAAAAATCTTAATTCTGAACATCGAATTCTTCCTAAATTCTTGAAAATGCTCAATACCTTTGTGAGTACTGATTCAATATTTTTATCAATATCTAAGGGCGGAAAATCGTAGAACACACAAGAAGCTCTAGGTATTGGAAGATAAATAGGCGCAAAGTGTATTGGTTTGCTCAATTATTTTGGAGAGCCATATTTCAAGAGTAGATGTGTTCACAGGTCGATGATGGGTCCAGTTCACTCAGCCTCACTTGACCCACATAGTTCAAAAAAGTGGTTTGCGATGTAAAAGTTTGAGAGACGGCACAAGGAGACGAGATTAAAACAGCGTATGAATCTGAATTTAATTAAAAGAAAGGTTTTGGTTCTACTCTAACTAGCAGGGCGAGTTTTAAAACTATTATTGAAAAACAATGCGTTACCAGAGGTTATACCAACTCTATCAATGCACTTGAGGAAACCTAGTGACTTAACATATTTCTCAACTACCCTTGATTTGGGTGCTCCTTCATAAAGTGAGATTCTGTTTAACTCCAGATGAATGCAATTGACATGTTTCTTGATCCATTCTGAGGAAGACTGAATAACTGAGTACTCAAGTCCTTGTAAATCAAGCCAAAGGAGATCAACAAAATCTATATCATTATCTTTTGCAAATTCATGAATAGTTACAGATTCTATTCTTTGGCGTTTATAGAACTTAATTTGAGGAAACTCAGCGGAATGCTTGGTCGGAATCAGCAAGGACGATGATCCCATTCCTCCCAATGTGCTTGTTTCATCTGAGCCTATATTGATTTCCGTAAAACCTCTTTTGTCTGCTAAAGCTAGGTTGAAAAGACTGATCATTTCGGAGGACTTAAGAAAACTTTGTAGATGCCTATACTGTTCTATGACAGGCTCAATAGCAAAAATTCTATGCGTTTTGAACCGCTGACTAAGATTATATGTGTCCACACCATCCGAAGCCCCCGCTTCGATAATGCAGCCTCGATAAAGTAGAAATCTTTCAATTTCATCTAATTCAATTATAGATAGCCTAGAAGGGCCGAACCTGATTCGTCGATAGACTAAATGGGGGTTTTTCAATGCAACAGCAAAACGTTTTATCCACTTCATCGATTACCCCTCGAAAGCTCGAGACTTGTTGTTATTATTCTAGCGTGAATTGGAATTTTCAGGATTTCCCATATGACTTTGACAGAAGTTCAAACTTCTTGAATGACTTGTTCAGGTCAATCTCGAGTGATTTTTCGGACTTAGCCGATCTGCCTTCAAGAAAACTCAGCTTTTATGGTTGTTACCCTAGACAGACTTTCCTCCGAAGAGCAGTCCATCGGACAGTTGCTCAATGGTCTCAAGCAAAGATGGTGACCTGGCTAGAGTCAAACCAAGGATTTCGAAATAGTTACCCTGACTCTGATCTAAATATTTGGATGACTTTCGAGAATAAAAGGCCACCACATTCAAAATTTGATTTAACTTTTTCTTTTGATTTGGACGATTACGGCGGATCTAATGTCTATTTCCCCCTTATTTACACTTATATGGACATGCTGAATAATTCAGCACCATACGTAAGGCACAAAATTACTCTAGGCAAGGCTAGAGAGCCTCGAAACTCCAAGGAGGTAACTCAAAAAAAGTTTGCTTGTGTTTTTATGAGTAATCCGGAAACTCAGCGAATGCGTGTTGTTGATGCGTTAAGCAGAATCGGACAGGTAGATGTATATGGCCGGGTATCAGGAAATTATGTGCAGGACAAAATTGCAGTTTCTTCACAATATAAGTTCCAAATATGCCTAGAGAACGACCTTTATCCGGGATACATTACCGAGAAGCCTCTCGAGGCGTGGCTTTCAGGTACCGTTCCAATTTATTCTGGTTTGGATTCAATGCACATCCTGAATCAGAATGCACTATTAAATCTGAGTGAGTACAAGAATCTAAATGCTTTAGTTGAAAGAGTTGACGATTTAAGTGAAAACGATGAGGCTCGCCTTCGTATCATAAATGAACCTTTAATCACTGGCAATTATGGACTTGCTGAAATAAAGAAACAAATCGCAAGCCGAATCCAAGCCATATTAAAGAATAACTAAAGCTTTAACTGGAAAGTGTTTTTACTTGATATTCTTGATCACAAAGATAACTTTGCCATTCAAAGCAACGATTAACTCTGTTATTTGGCATAAACTCAATCACTTTACATTTGTCTGCCCAAATTGCATTCGTAATCCCTGCCCCATGTAATCCTGCTAATTCTCTGCAATTCGCAAAAAAATTGATCTGGTCTATTAAATTCAGTCCTTTGCTTTCAAAAATGTGAAACCCTCTATCTGAAAACTCCTTTTGAATTTCAAGTTCCAAGGGATGGGATCGTCTTGAATTCTGCCGCGATACATATATCTTTTCGGGACCTTTGCTTGAAAAGCTATTAACTACTTTATCTCGGAACTCCTTCAGTAATTGAAGATTTGAAGGATGAAGATAGCCAATATCTTGTCCTCGCGTAACAAAAATCAATTCAGCCGGTTTTATAAATTGATTAGATTCTAAACTCTTTGCCCCTAATACTTTGAATATTTCTTGAGCAAATGAATAACCTCTCCAGCTTTGCAGAAAAACTGGTCTAAAATTAGACAAATAAAGAATCTGTGGAAGCTCTTCTGTAATAATGTGGTAATAACCTGTTTGGGTAATTCCTCTCGCAAATTTTCCTTCGAGCTGCACCGCTTTTTTGATCTTAGATTCGTCATAAAGCAATTTAAGTTCGTCTGGCCATTCTGAAGATTCAACTATGTAGCGTGTAGAACCTTCCAAGTTGCTCTTGTATATAGCTCCAGTCTCCACGTTCAAAATAGGCTCTTTTTCTTCAACAACGTACCTAGAAGAAAAAAGGTGCTCGAGGGTCTCAAGATAACCATTTGACGACTTCAGTCTTAAATATACCGAAGGCGAGAAGAGTGGAATTTCAGTTGCCTCTCTACCGTAAGTGAGACTCTCCTTTCTTCCAAGTTGAGTAGTCATTCGTCGATAAATCAGCCTCCTATAAAATCTACGACGTGATTCAGGTAAACGTCTCATGGCATGTTTGAATCTATTTAAATCTCGCATGATTAGGTACTCCTAATTATCATTTGAACATTACTCAATATCAGTCGTATCGCTCCAAAATAAGTTGCATTATAAATTTCCTTATTAGACCAACGATCCAATTCTTGAGAATCTTTTTCAACTCTGAACTTAATTTCATTCTCGTCTAGGTGAGAATACGTTGTAGGAACCCATCTAGGACGATAACCTTTTGTATGAGTGGCCATTGCATTAAATCCTAGATTTACGACCATATTGACATGTGGCACAACACACTTTTGCTTTTCTCTCCACAAGGTGGCTATTAAACTGTAATCCCAAGTGTCGATCTTACCTGAACCTGCAAGCTTGAGAACGACTGTCCAAAAAAACACAAATCTCAATTTTCGAAAATTATTTAGAAACCAATTTTTACCTCTCTTGTTTGAATAGACTTCCTTTGCCTTAATACGGGACAACTCACTTGCATCTCCAAAATTCAGTCTATACTTTTCCCATTTTTCTGACCACGTAGCCCAACCCCAAACAAATGGGAATGATGAGAGTGTGTGTGAGGTTATTGGAGAGCCTACATTATTATTTCCGGCTATACAAAACACATCGTTTCGATTGACAAGGTTAAGATGCGCTTCATCAATAAACCTGAAGAAATCTTGAGAGGGCATGCAGTCATCTTCTAAGATTACTCCAAAGTCTACTTGGTTAAAAAACCATGTTATGGCTGAGGCCATGCCATTTCGACAACCTAAGTTTTCGTTTGCCATGAAAAGCTTGTTTCTCGGGTGTAGAGGGAATAACTCTCGAAAAATGTCACGGCAAGAATTCACTGCCTTTATGGAGTCTAATTCAATTGTAGGTCCATCTGAGTAGAAATAAACATTGAGAATCTGATTCTGCCTCAGAAAAATCAACAATTTTCGTAGCAAATCTGGCCGGTTATATGAGCATACGAGCACCGGTGTATCGGTAGAGTAGGCGTCTGAACTTTCCCACTTGTCCACCCAAGCCACTATAGAGGATTACATGCGAATTGGCATACTTCATGATTCATATTCTCCTTACGGCATTAAGTCCGTTAGCGGTGAAGATCAAATAGTTGATCTCGAGATAAAACTATTGTCAAGAAAGGGCCACCAAGTCATTGACTTGCGGACTTACGCATCAGGATTACCTGGCAAGTTTCAACATTTGATGTCTCACTCCACAGGATTTTCCTCTTTAAATTCTCAAATTCTAGACTTGCTGGAAGCTGATGTTATTCATTGTTACAATCTAAATCTTCGAAGTGGATATCAATGGTTGAATGAAGTAAAAACACCTGTTGTTGCCAGCCTGCACAATTTTAGGACTATTTGCCCTGTTGCAACTGCATGGCGTGACGGAAAACTGTGCTTTGATTGTAGGGACGTTGGATACTTCAGCGCTGTCAAGCATAGATGTGGAAATTTCTATGGAGCACTGGGAGCAATGCGAGCGTATCTATTTGATCAGCAGAATTCACTTTTAAGTTCGCCTCGCAAGTTGATTGCTACTTCGTTAAAAATGAAGAGAGAGCTTAGCAAAGTTACTGATTCTGCTCGGATTGATGTCTTGGGAAGCGTGAGTAGATTCCAGCAACGTAGAATTAACAGACAAGTTGGAGGTGGCTTCGTGTATCTAGGACGTTTTTCTCCTGAAAAAGGAGTTCGTGAGCTCATTCAGAATTGGCCTTCAGAATTTAAACTGACTCTCTTCGGTAGTGGTTTTCTGAACGCAGATACTATTAACGTCGCTAAATCCAAAAATATTGAGTTTCGCGAACCAAATTTCTCTGAAGATGGGTCTTTTCTTGATGAATTTGAAGGAATTATTTTTCCTAGCACTTGGATAGAGGGGTCACCTTTGGTAATTTACGAAGCTCTATCTCTAGGATTACCAATTCTTTGTAATCCTGTCTCTTCTGCCAGCGAAATATTAGATGGTTCCATGGCAGGAGTGATAATTGAAAACTTTCTGAGTGTAGATTTGATCCGAGCTGGGATTGAAGAATTGCGACGAGATTATTCCAGACGCACAGCCGAGTGTTATAAATTAAACACGGGCCCGTTATCAAGCGAAGTATGGACAAAACGCCTCGAAAATATCCTTGCTAGCGCCTGCTGACAACTCGAGCGTATTGAACCTTAAACCACCTAAAAAAAGCGAACATTAGAAGAATTATAGAATTCAGTTTTGGACTAAGAAAAATCTTTTCACCCTTCAACTTCAGCCAATATCTATAATCTGCAAAAATCTCTAAAGGTGACCTAGTGCTAGTCCCCCCCAATCGAAATGAGGATATTTGCTCGATGGAGATTCTTGGCGGCTCTAACTTTGATAACTTATAGACAAGGTCTTGATCTGCAATTATCTCTAGAGTCTCATCGAATCCACCAAGATCTTTCAAGATTTGCGTCTTCACCAGGGTTGCTGGGTGAGGTACGTACTTCATAGAGGACTTCAACTGTATATCGGAAAAAGGGGTGAAAGAGTAGTTCTTTATTCTTCCTGACGGCGATAGAAGTTTTAAACCTCCGTAACCCCAAATTCCAGAATCCACACTTTTGGAGAGGATTTGCAACGATTTACTTTCGATAAATGAATCTCCCGCATTGAGGAAAAGGCAGTAATCGCCGCGTGCCGCCGCCAGACCTGAATTCATTGCATTATAGATACCATTTAGGTCTTGCTTCAGCACACGATGATTGTCGGTCCAGAGAGAATTAGAGTCAAAGTTTTCCTCAAAATAAGCATTAGGTAGTACGGTAATGCTCTCTAAATCAATCTCTTCCTGCGATTTAATGGAATCAAGCGTTGTAAAGTAGTCAAGATTCAATTCTAATGTACACGTAATGACCGTCACCCTCTTCATATTAATATATTCCGTTTACGTTGACTTTGAAGTATTGCTGGGTTTTAGAATAAACGATTACCATTCGCAAGGATATTAACAAAATAGAGATTACTGAAATCCATAAATACTGAATTAGAAAAATACTAGATAGGACACTGACTGAAGTCAGAGACCAAATTTCCAAAACTGCCTGTTTTTTGCTTCTCCCAAGGAGCATGAGTCGATGAGATAAATGGTCTTTTCCTGGAGATGCGGGATGAACTTTCCGAAAAATCCTAAAAAGGACTACCAGGCATGAGTCAATAGTAATAACTAAAATCGGTAACATTAATAAGATTGCAGAACTCAAGAAGCTTTCGTTTCGAAAATCTATTTGAATGGTAATCAATCCTATGATAAATCCCAAGAGAAGACTTCCAGCATCTCCAAGATATATTCGTGCGTTTGGAAAATTGAATAAAAGAAAACCTACTAGACAACCCATTAGATTCAAACAGGCTGCAGCTATAAGTAGTTGATCGAGCCTATTAGCGTGAGACAAATACGCGACCAGGGACAACAGAACAGTTCCACTCAGAAGGCCGTCCATATTATCGAAAAAATTTACTGCATTCATAAAAAATATTAGCCACAGAGCAGTTAAGAAAACATTTACTAAAATTGAGTCAAAAGAGAATGCTCTAAATTCGGAAACGGAAACTACAAAACCAGTGACGCTAGAAGTGATTACTTGCAGGATAAACTTAGATTTATAGTTCAGAGTTTTGATATCATCAATGAGCCCCATCAATACAATTAATAAAATTAGTCCCATTAGAACAATAATTGAAAGCCAATTAATTTCAACACGAGATTTTAAAAAATTCGCGAAGACAAAAAAACATCCAAGGAAACTTATAACTAGAGCAATGCCCCCTAAATAGGGAATGGGCGACAGTTGCATTTTCCTTGCCGATGGGCGATCAACGACGTTGAGCTTAATTGCAAATCGACGCATAATCTCTGTAGAGCCGGCACATAAAATTATTGATAGGAAAAAAAAATTAAGCTTCACTGGCGTAGACTACCGTCGACACTGTTTATTTCTGTCCAGTAAGCGATTGTTTGGTGAATAATTTCCTCTAAAGAAAGTTTGGGTTCCCATGCGATTCTATTCCGCAGTTTATCAATGTTGGCGACTCTCCTGGGTATTTCCTCAAAACCTTTTGAATAAGCATCGCTGTAAGGCACATGCTCGATTCTTGAGTTAGATTTTGCAATTTTCTTAACCAACATCGCTAATTGCAAGATGCTTACCTCTTCAGTACTTCCTAAATTGAATATTTCTCCCTCACACTTCTCTTCCATCGCGATACCTAGAATTCCCTCTATGGCATCTTGCACATGACAAAAAGCTCGCACTTGACTCCCATCCCCATAAACCTTAATTGGCTCATTGATTATGGCACTTTTAACAAAATTAGGTATTACCATCCCATAATCAGATTTTTGCCCAGGTCCTACTGTGTTGAAGAGCCTTGCAATAAATATTGGAAGGTTGTGAGTCATTCTGTTTTGAAATGCTAGCATTTCCTCGAGAGCTTTCGACTCTGAGTAAGCCCACCTAATGTTTTGCGTTGCACCCAAAACTCTGTCTGACTCCTCGCTTATTGATTCACCACCAACTTTTCCATAGATTTCACTTGTACTTGCAATTAACGTTGGACAATTATTCTCAGCGGCAGCTGAGAGTACAACTTCACTTCCGTTCACATTTATATCAACACATTCTTTTGGATTTTCTATAATTTTCTTAACTCCAACTGATGCAGCTAAGTGAAAACAAAAATCGACTTTATCGAATAGAGAGGTAACTAAGGTTTTATCTAGAATGCTTCCTAACTCTACTTTTAATTTATGAGAATTAATATCTACTCCTAAATTATTGATGTCGCCTGTGGAGTCATTATCAAGTATTAAAACCTCATTCCCACTTGCCAGTAATTTTCGGACCAAATGACTTCCGATAAATCCAAGACCTCCCGTTACAAGCACCCTGCTATTCTCAAGCGAGAAGGTAGTATTCATTGTTCAGTTTATCCTTTCACTCTCGACTCGTTAGTTGATGATGTAAAAATAGAATTAATAATTGAATCAAGATTTTTTTTAGGCCTCCAGTTCAGAGTCAAAATTGAGGCTGATATGTCGGCTATCACTGTGTGAGGATCACCTGGTCTGCGGTTACTTTTCTCAATCAAGAGCGAAATGTCCTTTATCCTTTTAAATGAGTTTAGAATTTCAAGGACCGACAGGCCTACTCCCGATCCAATGTTCAGCTTCATGTGGACTTCTGACTTTTTTACTATTTCTCCTGCCGCGTATGTAGCATTTATCACATCACCCACATGAATGTAATCCCTTATACAAGTTCCATCGAAAGTGGGATAGTCGAAACCTCTTACCTCGAATGGAGAACTTGATCTGATACTTGAAGCGATTTTGGGAAATAGATTAAAACTAGATTGATCCAAAATGTCAAAATGACTCGAACCGACAACATTAAAGTATCTAAGGCTGATACTCGAAATATTATTTGCAACTGCTACGCTATCAATACAAAGTTCTCCGACTAATTTCGTGATTCCATATGGTGAAATTGGATTTGCCACGTTAGATTCATGAAAGACTGAGTGTTCAGCAGGATTTCCATAGACGGCAGAACTCGAAGAAAATACAAGGGCGTTCACATGATTCTGAACCATGGCATTTAAGAGATTCAATGTGCCATTGACATTTGTAATGTAATAATCCAACGGTTTGTGAACCGATTCCTCGACTGATTTATGGGCAGCTAAGTGGTAAATTACATCTATATCTCTTGTTGCCTTCATTAAGTCTTCCACATTAAGAAGCGTTCCCAGTACTAATTCGTCGCAAACATTCTCCACGCGACTTGCTACTCCGCTTGAAAGATCATCAAAAACGCGAACGAAGTGTTCCTGCTGCTTTAGAAAGCGAACCAAGTGAGCCCCAATGTACCCAGCTCCACCCGTTACAAGAACTCTAGATTTCATTTACGCAGATCCAGACTTCCGTCGAAACATTTTGGGTGAATTACCAGAAGTTTGCGAGCCTTGAATTTTCTTTTCAATCTTTGATTCCAAATTTCTTGTATTTGATTTCTTCTTTTTTTCAAGCGCGATCAAAAATTTTACCCTTGGATCTTGAGGGCTTATCTCACCCATGTCTAAGTTCCCTTCTCAGGTTGACTCTTGAGTATGGATTGAATCTCGGACTGTCGGTACCGACGATGTCCGCCGAGTGTCCGAATTGCTGTAATTTTTCCAGCTTTCGCCCAACGAGTAACGGTTTTCGGATCAACTCGAAAGATTTTCGCTACTTCAGCGGGAGTCAATAGTACTTCTTGGTCGTTAGTTAGATTCACACTGGCCGTCCCTTCTGTCGCATTGGCACCATTTGGGAAGAAAGTATGGTCACTCTTGTGAATACTGACAAGTCTCACATGGCCTCTTCAAGTGCTGCAACACGTCGCCATCTACTCATCAAAGCAGAATAGTGGCTTCCAGCTAATACTTGATCACCATTGGATAATCCTTGAAGAGACAGGTGCGAATCTTCAATTGAGCAATCAGACTCAAGTCCTGTTTCGCCCGTACTAATGAGAGTTTTCTCTAGGTACTGAGCTAATCCGCCATAATCACACTCCAATATTGAATCTGCATGAAAGACATTAAGCCAATTGAGAAGATCAGCTATCTCCGCCTCTACTGGACCATCACCAAATGCTTGCCTAACAATTCTATGCGCCTCAAGGCATCTCTTTCGAGCTTTAGACAGCTCGGTTCTCATAATGGTAAACGGACCATCTGGATTTTTTCCTCTAAGACGCTCATCGGGTGAGAAAAGTGCAAACCATCTAGGTGGAATTATCCAAGTTTCCGAAATGATATGCGGGACTCTGCTTTCAAGATCTGGTGAGATATCGTCAATTGCATCTACTAAACTTTCAGGGAGAAAAAATGGAATTACAGAATTAGGCAGTGAATTTTTAAAATCATTTAGGGCAACCCAACATCGCTTAGCTGTTGACCATGGAGAGACATATCGATTTCCATTGTGATCGATGATGTGTGCGCTATCTGCTTTGAGTGATGGAGGCTCAGAAAGAATTACTCTTCTTAAAGCTCTATCTTGCTCTTCTCGCCCGGTATAGCTCTCAATTGGAATTGAGGACCAGCGGAGTTGATCAACTGGTGAGAAACTTGTTAGCGGTTCATAGATGCGAAGGGATGCCACATAAGGAGTTGGGCGCATCTTTAGAACTTATTTTCTCGGGATGTAATTGCCCTCGGCATATGGATCAAAGTCATCATCATCGCCCTTATCAACCTCGCCATGGAGTTCCTTTGATAGGCGCTCAATATCAATTTCTTGTGAACTGTATTTAAGATCGCGTGCGACTTTAGTCTGTTTAGCTTTTGAACGGCCACGCCCCATAGCGAGCCCTCCCAACCTTAGGTCTTCTGTGATATCCCAACCCTACC
>Ga0194116_10001785_pt1 | contig 29525 bp, 26 predicted proteins | sample TA2MahsurfametaG_4_FD_148617 | JGI IMG/M metagenome (GOLD analysis project Ga0194116, IMG submission 148617) | Freshwater microbial communities from Lake Tanganyika, Tanzania - TA2015008 Mahale S9 surface | ecosystem: Environmental > Aquatic > Freshwater > Lake | place: Tanzania: Lake...
TGGCACGCCCCATGACTTTTTTTGTGCTATTATGCAGAATAATGAGAAAACGTTTATCACCCAATTTTTTCACAATTCTAGCATATATTTGATTATCATCCGCAACTTCAAAAGGACGAGGACCCAAACTTTTCTTTGTCTTCTTATAGCCTTTGCCTCCTTTTATATTTACCATTCTATGTTGCTAAATAGTAAAAAGTTTTTAAATCATGATTATCAAAAACAGTATAAAATACTTCCAACTAATATCAAAAGTAAAAGTGATAATATCCAATAACTAGTTCTTGATTTTTTAACTGGTATTTTAAAATCATCCAAACTATAGAATTTCTCCAGTATATCATCACCACAAGTTCCATAATGTTCTACTTTTATACCAGATTTTTCCGCAACACATCGTGATCTATATGTTTTTCCATCTACGCCACAAACTGGCTCATATTTATTACCATTACATCCTGTATTTCTTTCACCACTTGGACAACCACATAATAAATCGTTCATACTATTTCCACTTTCTGTTTGTAATCCAGCCATTTTTACTCCATTCAATCCATTATAATATTTTGGATTATAGAATTTACAAACTCCATCCACACACATTTGACCAGATGAACAAGTAGAATTATCCTTACATTTTATTCCTTTTCCACCATAAAATGCATAAGGATCGCCAATTTCATTATTATTTAATTCACAATTTGTAAGATTACATATGTCATCTTCTTCAGAACATAAATAATTCATTGGAATTATAGTACCAGGACAGCATCCATTTTTACTATTTAAACATATATCATTTTTTATAATTGGACAATTTTTTCCAGATGAGTTCATTTTAGGGGTTTCATTATCGGGACAGCAACCATATCTAGTTTTTTTACAATTTACTAAAGATGTTGGACAATTTGAACCATTATCATCTTCTTTCAATATACCTTGTTCTTCTTCAGTTGGATATGGACAATATTTTTCCATTGATGAAAAATTTTCTTTTATACAAACTCTTTTTCTAATAACTATATCATTTTCCTCGGAAGCTAAATTATTAAAATAAGGTTTTTTAATTTCTTTTTTAGGGGGTTTATGAACATAGCGATTTCCACGTTTAATAAAAGTATGAGTATCTTTTTTTGGTTTTAATGCATCTTTTAATCCCTTCATACCAACATTATCGTAGTAATTACATTTTGCTTTCCCATCACTCCCAAAATAATAAGAATATCCACCACAATCTACACTTTTATTACACCAATTCTGACAATCCTCCGGAAATTCCATACTTCCAAGTGAAGGTTTTTCTCCTTCATTCATTGGCTTTACATCACATACTTCTCCTGAATTGGTAAATCCAGACGCAGGTGTTATTATTTCCAAATTATTATATGTGTCATATTCCATTGTATAAGGTAAATATCCATTTGGTGGATTAGATCCATCATTACTTGTTGGAAGACCCATTTGATCAAATGTTGCAAATGGAGTTTTATCAATTGACTCAATACATTTTTTTGCATCTGGACCACTTCCAGCGGGACACATAATATTAAATGAAGCATCAACTTTAAGTTTTCCTTTCAATCCAGTGTCAGGTAATTTAGGAATACAATTTGGTGGCATACAAAGTTTAGGTGGTGGAACTTTATTTATATTTTTAGAATTAATATTTGGAACTTCTTTTTCATTATTAGGACCAACTATATAAGATGTCATGCATTTATCTTCTTCTATTAATTCACAAAAACTATCGCCAACTTTTCCAGATGAAGAATATGTTTTATAATAATCCATCATATTATCAGAAATACCAAAACGATTTGCAACAGGATTTTCTTTTTTTAAATATGTAGATGCATTTGGATTTACACTATTCGGGTTATTTAATGCATTTTTTGCAGAATTATAAGTTACACCACCCATTTTTTCACAAGATGATTTTGATTCTAAGAAAACGACTGAATTACAACTATCATCATATAAACATGAAGAAAGACACTCATTTTTAGATAATCCATGTTGCGTATTTTTTTTTAATGCATTATTGGCGTCTTCGACATTAGGAAAATATCCTGGACTCTGAGATATAAAACCATCTTCAATATTACAACTTTTTGTTCCATCTAATAAATCATTTTTCCTCCATGTATAAATATTATTTTTTTTCTCTAATTCTTTAAATTTATCATTATTAGTAATTTCTTTTGTACGATAAAAAATACATTGATTTGGACCTTTTTCAGCAGTAAAATATACACAATCACTATTCGCAGAACAATCTTGAGCACATTGTTTTGGTTCATTCTCAGTTATTGGACCAATCGGGTTTCCAACAGTTATTTTTTTTGAACTTGTAACATCATAATTTATAGTGGGATCATCTTTATCTGGAAAAAGAGTTCCAAATACATTATCCGGATTTAATCCACTACATTTTAAACCGTTTATTCCAACATCATTCGTTATTTTTAGGCGCTCACTACATGGAATATTTGGTATATTATAATAATTTGTAATCATTATAATATAATGGAAAATAATATTATTATATATTAGAAATGATTGAAGATTCTTATGATTTAGTGATAGGCATATATTTGGGTATCATATTTTTTATTATAGCTTACAAGCTTTTACCAAATTATGAAATGATAATGGAAGATAATATTCTAAATCTAATATTTATTTCATTTTTTATTACTATCTTCTTTCTATTTGGATTTCTTTTTAAAAATATATTTCTACAATTTAAAAGTGTTAAAACAAAAGAATAAAATTATTCCTACATTTGAGATAAAAACTTATAGAGTTTTTATCTTTTTTCAAATAAATTTCTATAAGATATTATGAAATTAGAATCAATTATATTAATTTTAGCTATCATTATTTTCATAATATTTTATACATTAGCTCTAGTTTATAAACATAAGCCATTATCTGATTATATTATTACAGGAGGAATCGGCGCTATATTAGCTGGAACATTTTTTGGAATTATGAAAGATTCAATTATAAATCAAAAAAATAATACAATGCTTAATTTATATATAATATTATTCTTTTTTGTATGGTATATCTTAACAAAACTTATAGCTAGTGGAATAAAAGATAAATCAGTTGAACATCCAAAGGCAATTGAAGAACCAGCAACAGAAAATTCCGAAGTAGTTGTTACTAAAAAAGATAGTGTAAAAGAAAAACAAAATTGGCAAGAAGGGCTGTCAAAATCTTTAATTTCATTTATTATCATATTTATTATCGTTATTTTAGGAATATCCTTTTATAAAGGAGGTGATGAAAATAGTCATTTTTTCATGTATAATGTTCTAATAACAGTAATTATATCATTAGCAGTATTATTTGCTTTTTTTTCAGGAAATCGCTTGAATTATCAATATAAAATAGAAATATTAAGCTACACATTTTCTTATGGAATTGTTTTTGGTATTATTGCGCCATTATTTTTATTCCAATCTTTCTCTTTTCGTAATTCAATCACTAATACACTTATATTTTTTATTTGGCTGAGTATTACTTTTAGCATAACTAATTTCTTAAATATGAAGAAACAATATATTAAGAGAGTGTAGATTGACTCCTTATTTCCATATATTTATCAAAAAGTTTCTTAGTAGGAATCAAATAATTCTTGTAACTTGACAATAAGGTAAATGATTTATGAATAGTTGTCTCACTAATATCACATTTACTTGAAATTTCTTTCTTATCAATTGCTAATTGATATGTAGAGCATACTAATTGAATTGCTCCTACTGCAATTGATATCGGTGTATTTTTAAGAACTATACCCAATTCTTGAGCCATATGAGCAACATAACAAGTAATATTTTTATACATTTCAGGCAGATTTAAAGATGCTCCTATTTTTAAAATTTCATCTTCTGCTGACACAGGTTTCATTTTTGCATAATATTCTGGATCTTTCTCAAATAATTGTTCTCGATAAAAATTACAACCTTTCGTAAATTTCTTCTTCTTTATATTGAAATTACTGCTAATTGTTTCAATATCAGTAGTACAATTTCTTCTTTCTGATGCAAAATAAACACAAGCAGCCATATTGCTATGTTTTTTAGCCCCACGTTTATTTTCATTATCACTTATTCTCTTATATAACTTTTTAGCATGTTCTTTAACAGCTTCTGGTACTAAATCTTCAGTACTTGTATCCATATATTGGAAATTTTTTAGCAAACTGCGCTCATCATAATCCATACTATTATACTTATGAAATTGGCGAAAAGCCTGATTTCCATAGCCTTGAATAGTTGTTGATAATGAGGCTTTCATAAAATATTCATTCACTGGCATTCCAACGCGGCTTTGGTCAGTCTTGCGGGGATCATCATAATTAGAACAACGCCATTCATTTGAGCTATCAAAAATTTCGTCATTAAGACGACCACAATTTGTGCAAATAATACCGCCTATTTCTGGATCAGAAACACAATCAAATTTATGACAATGATAACACATATTATTCCTTCGAAGAATAATTTGTTCTGATAATTTTGAAGATGGAGTTTTTTTGGGTAAATCTAGATCATCAAATGATTCCAATAATTCAGCGAATTTTTTGGAATTCAGATGTCCAATTTTTTGAGATATCATATTTTCACTTTCTATTATCATAGTAATAGGGGAAATTTTAAATCAAATTTTTTCTAATTAAATTCTCATTAAGAATAAATGAATACTGAAAACTATGAAAACTATGAAAATAATAATAATAATATTAATACTGTTAATAAAAATCCCCAAAAAATACTATTTATTTTTCTAATTCTTTATTTTGGATTTCAAATTTTTGCACAAATTTGGGGAAAATATTTGGAAAGTGGAATACCTATTTCTAAAAATTATTTACAGAATTTTGTGAATACTTTAGTTTTAATTGGAATAGTCATATATTTTGCGAATCCAAATATTCCTATTAATCGCTGGATTACTTTAGTTGTAATTATTACTTATGTATTTATGTTTCTATATTGCTATGCAAAAAAAGCATTAGATGAACAAAGTGAAAGAGATGCTCAAAAAAATGTTAATAATAGTAAAAAAAGCTTACAAATTGGCATCATTATTATTTATGCACTATTAATTGCTGTATATATGGGATATTATATTTATGGTATAAATCGTGATGAAAGAATTAATTTATTAATTGGATGTGTATTACTTTCAGTATTATATTTTACATTTTATATATTCAAAAATAAAACAGACACTGAAAATGAATTTCCATTAAGTCTATTTATTTATCCAGTTTTATTTTTAACATCTGGTATTTCTAATAATAAAGTATTGACCTATATTTATGCAGTATTATTTACATCAGTTGCTACTTTATGGGGATTTTTTGGTATAGAATGGTTTGTAAAAAAGAAGAAAGAATTTAACGACTCAATAAATCGCAATATGTGTAAAGCATATTTAGGAATAACTGATAAAGATTTATCACTTCAACCAAAAGATGTTGCACAAACTGAAATTAATAAGAAAAACATTCAATATATTTACATTGCAATGTCATTAATATTTATTGTATTTGTATTATCAATCTTATTTACATACATTAGTATGAATGATTCAGGATAATTCTATTATAATATTATGGCAGTTGAAATAATAAATGGATTATATTTGGGAAGTAAAATAGATAGTCATAATCCTATTTTTTTAACATCAAGAAAAATTAAAATAATTATTAATACTACGACTGAAATACCATTTTTTAAAGATTGTGAAAATTTAGGAATACAATGTATTCGTGTTCCTATTTCCATTAATAATGAAAAGCATAATGATGAATATTTTTATCAATTTAGAGATTTATGTAAATTAATTGACTTAAAATTATTACAAAATAAAAATATATTAGTTCATTGTACTTCCGGAAAAATAAGAGCAAGTACTCTTATTCTAGCATATTTAATGTTTAAATTAAAAAAATACGATAAAAATAAAATTTATAAATTATTAGAAACTAAATATCCAATGGTTCCTATCGAAAAAAATATATTTTCTAGCGCAATCCAAAAATGGGATGAAGAATTGAAAATTTAATTATATTATTATATAATATAATATGGGAAATATAACAAGTACAGAACAATCACCAGAAATAGAAAAATTTAGTATTACTGCTGATTCAATTAAAGAAAATAAGGATTTAATAAATAAAATTTTGATTAAATCAAAAGAAATATTTGATAAAAATTTATCATTATTTTTAGATGAAGAATTTTGTAATAATATATTTGTAGCTTATAGTAAAAAATTATATGAACTACCAATAAAAAAGAGTGAAATAAAAAAAGTATATGATAAATTAAATTCAGAAACGGATGATGATGATTTACAACTAGTAATAAAATCGAAAACATTAGAAAACGAAAAATATTTAATTAATCAATTAAGTGGTAAAATTGAAGATCATTTTAAAAATAAAAAATTTGTAAATAGTACAATGTATAATGGACTTAAATTATCTTTTCCTGATATCAGATATATCCATGGAAGAGCATTATATTTACTGTGGAAAATACAAAATTTAGAAAAAGAAAAAGAACAAACTGGTGGTGGTAATTCTATAAATAATAATAACAATAATAATAATAACAATAATAATAATAACAATAATAACAATAATAATAATAATAATAATAACAATAATAATAACAATAATAATAACAATAATAACAACAATAATAACAACAATAATAACAATAATAAAAAAAATAATAAATCACAACAACAGTTTCAACCAGCTCCTGTTCCTGTTTCAGTTCCAGCACCAGCACCAGCACAAGCTCCAGTGCCAGCACAAGCTCCAGTGCCAGCACAAGTGCCAGTGCCAGCTCAAGTGCCAGCTCCAGTGCCAGTGCCAGCTCCAGTGCCACAATTCCAGAATTCTAGAAAGAAAAATAATAATAATTCAAATGGAAATTATGAGAATGATATATTAAATAGTATAATACTTCCTAAACCACAGCAACAACAGCAACAATTTCAAAAACCACAGCAACAACCACAATCACAAAAACCACAACAAAAACCACAACAAAAACCACAACAACAACCACAACCGCAACAATTTCAAAAACTACAACAACAACTACAAAAACCACAACAACAACCTCAACAATTTCAAAAACAGCAGCAACAGCAGCAACAGCAGCAACAACAGCAACATCAAAAACAATATCCACAAAAACAACCGCATCAAAATTTTAATAAAGAAGGTGAAAAACAAAAAAATTCTTTTTATATTACTAGAATGTCATCAGAACAAGCGCAAAGATTAACAAAAATAGAACAAGAAGGAGATAAATATTGCACTAATACTGCAGAAGAATGTAAATTAACTAAGAAAGAAATGTGTGAAAAAATAGTGTATCATTATCTTGTAGTAAATAATTTACTTGCAACAATCATTAGTGTTGTACCTCTTCCAAGTGATAAAGGAGAATATGCCGGTGGATTTATATTTGATAGATTATCAAGCTTAAAAAAAGGTAATTTTTGTCTTCCATATCACAGTGAAATAGAATCAATTACTGATGATGAAAGATTACATAAAATTTTTAAATATATTAATATTTTATCAGATAGAAATACAACTCAAGAACAAGCTTGTAAAAATAATAATGGATTTTTTCTTAAATTATCAAAAGAAAATATGGAACAATTGAGTAGAGATGAAAATTTTGGTAGAAAATATTTTGATTTTGCTAAAAAAATAAATATATTTTACCAAGAAGCTCTAATTAATTTATACAATATTCTTGATAATTTACAAAATAATACAGCAATATCAACTCGTCGTTTAAATCAATTAAGCGAACAAACAAAAAAAATTATTGATGAATTATATTTAAAAACACAATTCAATTACTTATTAGCAATTTTAGTAATTCTAGAAGTTGATTTCACTAAAACTAGTTCTGAATTAATAGCTAAAAAAAGAAGAAAAGAATGGATTTTACAACACTAATATTTTATTTCAAATCCGGTGGTACATTTGGTCCCCATGCTGTTCCCATATCTGATCCTAAACTCATAACATCTTCTATAACATTTGTAGATGCTATAATTGAATTAATCGTCCATATAATACCTCCTGCTATATTTTGTGCAAATGGAACGAAACCCTTAGAACTTCCTAAATTAGTGCCTCCATAATTATATTGAATTAAATTTGCTTTGCCACCTTTTTGCTTTTTATTCTTTTTTGTCATTATATTAAAAATATATTTTATTTTAATTTACACTTTTTACTTTTCTCTTTGAAGACTTGGGCTCTTCAACTACATGATTTTCAGGTTCTTGTTCTCTCTCTAAAGTTACTGATTCATCACCTACTTCTTCAGTTGGAGTAGATTGTTGTACTACAAAACCGATCTGATAACGAACCCTTCCATCTTCAATAACAGGAAATTTTGATTTTAAATAAGGAATTCCCATGCTATTCAAAAAATCGGAAAAGCTTTGTTGCTCTTCCTTATCATCAAAAGTAAAACTGGTGGCGTAGCCATCCTCGGCGTCATCTTGTTGGGGCTGAAAAATCTTCATCTTTGCTGATATTAAATATTAAGATTTCTTTAAATGGGGGTTAGACCCTCGTTACAATTTATAAACATAGAAATCTATAATCTCATCAATTGGAGTATTTCCCGGTATTTTATCATTTGGATAATAATTGGAGAAACCATTTGCTGTAACTGTATGTGAAAAATTTAGTCTTCCAGATTGGGATATTTCCGGTCCATTTAATAAAATAAATTCTTGAAATGACGTAATATCATTTATAATGGGAGTCTTAGGATAATTATCCTTTGTTTGTAATTCTCTAGCCATTTGCCAAGTTATTGGTAAAATAACCGCAATATGTCCATTTTTTTCATGTTCTTTCCTATTTGGGTCATTCATCTTTTTTGCAGCTAATGCAAATTTTCCTTGATTTGCAGCATATTGTGCATCCAATGAACTAACCTTTTCCCAATAATCTTTTAGATTTTCCATAATATCTCTTTGTTGAGCTGCAGCATTACACCAATTACCAATTTGACTAGGAACTAAACTTACACCAAAAACAATTTGAGCTATCCAACTAATATATGCACTACAATGAGATACATATGGACTTTTTCGTTCAATATTATTTTGTATAAATGACCATTTTTCTTTAGATTTTGCACCATCTTGACAATAATTATATCCAATATCTTGAATTTTTTTATCTCTAATTGGAAAACCTATTGGATAAGTTTGCATAATATCGGGGTCATAAATTAGACAATAAGGTGAAAATAAAGTAACAGGATTATATATTGATTGTCTGCAGGTTTTATCTTCTGCCACTACTTTTTCATTATATTTATCATTTAATGATACATTATTTATGTTTGCTTTACTTATTTTTTTAGAATTTTTATAGGCTTTTTTACTAATGTTATCCCAAAAATTATCGGTTCCTATATAATTTTTTAACTGTTGAATACTATATAAATCATCTAAAATAAAAAGATATCTTTTATAAGACATTTAATAATTATATAAATAATTTTTATATGTCTTACAAAAGAATTATAATATACCCAAAAAGTGAATTATTTTCTTCCTAATATCAATTCCAATATACTATTGAAATGGATAAATTTGTGACGACACAGAAAGTGTCCAATCTTACAGACGATCAAAATGTTGCCTTCGATGCATTTAAAGAAGGTAAAAATCTTCTAATAACAGGTCCTGCTGGTACAGGAAAATCTCATCTTATTCGAAAAATATCTGCATATGCTAAAAGACTGAATAAAACAATTGCAATTACAGCAATGACTGGTGCAGCTGCATATATTATTAATGGTAAAACCCTTCACAGTTGGGCTGGAATAGGGTTAGGTGATAAACCTGCTCCAATTATTGCACAAAAAATACTTAATTCTTACCCAAAAAGAATAAAATGGCAACGCTGTAATATTCTTATTATTGACGAAGTAAGTATGATGAATGCACCATTATTTGAATTATTGGAGGAAATTGCTAGACTAGTTCGCCAAAATGAAAAACCATTTGGTGGAATACAGGTTATTTTTCTAGGTGATTTCTACCAATTGCCACCTGTTGGTAAAACTGAGCAAGAACAGAAATTCTGCTTTGAGAGTCCAATTTGGATAAATGTTATTGAAAAAACGGTTATTCTTCGTGAAATAATGCGTCAAAAAGATCCTATTTTCCAAAAAATCCTACAGGAAGTAAGAATTGGGGAGCCTTCTATGGAAACAATTGAAATTCTAATATCAAGAGTTGGAATAGAACCAGATATAAGTTCTGGAATAGTGCCTACCTTACTATCTTCAAAAAAATTGGATGTTGAGAAAATGAATCAACGTGAATTTAAAAAATTGGCTGGATTGGATATTATCCAATATGATGCAATTTATGAAATCATAGGAGAACGTAAAAAAGCCATGAAAGAAGAAGAAATGAAAATGTGGATCGATATTATTGACAAAGATAACAATTATGAAAAATCTATTCAAATTACTGAAAATGCACAGGTTATGTTATTAAAAAATATTGACCAAGAAAATGGGCTAGTGAATGGTAGCCGTGGGATTGTCATTGGTTTTGAAAATGATTTACCAATAGTAAGATTTATGAATGGAATAAGTCAAACAATTGGATATGCTGAATATTCTTATGAAATATCTCAAGTGAGTACAATTGTTGCAAAACAGATTCCTCTTAGTTTGGCGTGGTGCACAACAATTCACAAATCACAAGGTCAAAGTTTAGACAGTATTAAGATGAATATTGGAAGCAATATTTTTGAATATGGTCAAACATATGTTGCACTTTCTAGGGCAAGAACTCTAGAACATCTTTATATAGAAGAATTTGACCCGAAAAAAATAAGAGTTCATCCAAAGGTTAAAGAATTATTCTAGTTTTTTATGGAAAAAAATAAAATAGATAAATTAATATAATGAATTTTTTATTAATTATAAAAATTTTAAAAAAATTCGGAATTGATAATATAGATAAAAAAATATTGGATAGAATGGAAAATGATAAAAATTGGTATATACAATCTTTTATTGAATTTAATGTATATCAAATATTATCTTATTTTATATATAATCAATTAAATATTACTCGTAAATTTACTACATTAAAAGTTGGAAATCTATTTATAAATAGTAATAAATCAGGACCGAGTGTTCAATCTAATATTAATGTTCATCCTTTAATAAAAAATAAACATAAAGAATTTTTAAATTGTTTTATTTCAAAATCAAAGGAAACTTCAATCATATTAAAAAATCTTAATGCATCAGCAAATTATTTATTTTATTTAACAATTAATGGTGATGTTACTTCAAATGATAATCAAATAATAAAATGTATGAATTATTATTTTATTTTTATTGAAAAAAAGAATACAGCATCAATTATTGTGAAGAATATTTATAATAAAATTATGAATGATTTTTGTTTAATTGAATTTCAAAAATTTGATGATTCAACTTTATCAATCACAAATGAGTTATTTAATTCACCGTATAAAATTTCTAAAGATAATTATTTAGTCGCAAAATTAATAGCAACTTGGCAAAGAGAAAAGATTATAACAGATATTTTAAATCAGGAATCAAATATAAATATAGACTATAAATATTGTAATATAATTGGATACTCAATTCGAGATGAAATAAATTATATTATACAAAATACTCAAAATAAAGAAAATTTAATGTATTTTTACACACCCAATATGCCACTTGGTTTAAAATGGAGACATATTGCTGAATTAAATAAGTTTTTAAATACAGAATATCTTTTAATTCAAGGATCTGATGATAAAATATTATTGAATAAACTTAGTAAAGAAATGATATTAAAATATGATTTTATTGGACAACATGAATGGTTTATTTATAATTCTATTCCGAATGAATTATATAAATTTAAATTAAAATTTAGTATATTAAGAGGTGCTGTATATGTTATTGGTGCTGGACGTTTAATAAAAAAACAACAAGTTGCTAGATTTAATTATAATATATTTAATCCTTATCGTATAAAAGGACTTGATTACCAAATGAACTGTCTTGCTGTTTCAATTCCAAATCGAATAATTTGCGAACCAATCTGTTATTCTGTTAAAGGACATCACAAATGTTTTCATCAAATTGATAGATATTTACAATCAAGTAACATATCTTATACACAAATTCCAAAAGACACTATTTTGTGAATTTTATTGCAAAATACACTATTTTGTGAATTTTATTGCAAAATACACTATTTTGAAATAAAATTGCAAAATACACTATTTTTGAAATAAAATTGCAAAATACACTATTTTGAAATAAAATTACAAAAATACTTATAAATATATCCTAACATAATTTTGTGAATTATGTTAGTTATTATTTTTTCAAATAATAAATCAATTTCTGAATTAAGCGCGCTTTACATATCCAGTACGAGGAACAAATTTTCTCTCAGAAGGAAGACCTCTAGTTACAAATCTCTTCTTTTCAAAGACAGCACTTGCAGACGTGTCATTGGTATGCAAAGATGAAAAATGTTCAGAAATACTTGCATTTTTAACAGGTGATTTCTTTACATGATGTTCAGACATTCCAGATACTTCACCACCATAAGATGGACGATGAACCTGCTTCTTATCCCAACTCACAAAAATCGCACATTTGCGAAAATGAATCGGGTGAGGCTCAAAATAAACTTTCAACTGATTATCACGGCGGTCTTCTTCAGAAGATCCACTATCAGAACCAGAATTGAAGAATTCACGAAGTTTGGTAATCAAAGAATGCTGTCTGTCAATTCCTTTGGGATTAATCAAAGACATAAGATGCAATCCATTCTTTCCATCAGAAGAAGTCCCAAAAAATACCTTAGTATCATCTTTGGATTCCTCAGTTTCTTCTTGTTTTTGTTCCTCAGTAGAATCATTCTGAAATCTAGGAGTATTCTGCCAACGATAAATAGGATAGCGGAATTTTCCATTACCAGCAGCCTCCTTAATACGATCCATAACTCCATCAGTCATCAGATTGAATGCTTCATCTCTGGCTTTGATGTATTGTTCAAGGCGTCCATTAGAATTCTCGCCACGGGCTTTGAGGGTAATGTTACGAAGTTCGCTTACAGTAGTCATTTTTTTCTTTCTTAAATAAAAATATTAAAATTCTTTTAAATCAATTTTTTTTTCGTATTTTTTTTTTAGACTTTTTGAAATTTACAATTTTAACTTAAAATATGGATGATCTTTATAAGATTTTTCACTAAGACTGATGCCAAATCCATTTGCATAATATTTTCGGAAATTATCTTTAAATACTTCTATATCTTTTTTATCGTCTTCAGTTACTTTATAGTCAGGAAGAACTCGAACTTTCACTTGATTTCTAGAATTGCTCATTTGCGTAAATGCATGGAAAACCATATCTTGTTCTCCCATTACCCAATAATTACCACCATAATCAATATGGACTGGAAGAATATCCTTTTTAGGAACAAATGCTCCATTCCGCAATTTTAATAAAAATTTGGGATTGGAGCAAACACCCTCTCCAAAAAATATAATTTTTGTACCTTTATCTAATTCTTGTTGTATTTCATCCGTCAAATTACCTCCAAATTCATTTTTTAAATAGATACATTTTGATTTTCCAAATTTACGAATAATTGGAATTCTTGAAATATATTCAGATGCAATAAATTTTGCATCTGGAAACAGATGTGACATCAATAAAATATCCAAATAACTACTATGTTTTGCCAAAATAATTTGAGACTCACTTTTTCGTATATATTCCATATCTGTTGGGGAGATATCAATATAATTATATCCAAAAAAATATAATTTTGTTCGTGTAACCCATTTCAAAGTACTATTTATTAATCCCTGATTTTTATCATTGAAAAAAATAGTTATGAAGAATACAATAATATAAATAATTAGAATAATTAATAAACGGGGTATCCCTCTAAAAATAAATTTTGGGATTGTTCTTACACTCCAAAATCGTATTTCATTTGCATCAAAAGGATTATCCATTATTTTTTTTATATGAAATATAAAAATAATAAAGAAAAAGCGAAATTATGAAAACATTTCACAAATCATTGCACCTATCATTAAATAACTATCATTTCCTTCTAAAAAAAGAAGATTATAATCTCCAATTATCATCATTAAACGTCTTTTTTGTTCTTCTGTAAAAAATGTTGAATTTAAAATTTCATTATTCAATGTTATGCAAATATCAGAACTTTGATAGCCATCATTCTTTAATTTATTTATTAGTTCAATACATTTATATAATTGTTTTTTAGAATATTCCTCAATAAATTCTCTAATAATGATGGGAGATGGTTTATCGCATAAATAATAAATATTATGTTTTGTAATATATTCTTCTCCATAATTCGCCTTTATTAACTCTATTTTATTCAACATTTCTCGGACATCCATTTTATTAGAAGATAGTTCTATTATACCCAATAATGCATCTTTATCAATCTTTAAATTTTCTAATATACAAATACTTTCTAATCTTTTTGTAATCTCGGTTTGTTCAATTCTACCAAAATACATTATTTTACATTTTGACTGGATTGATGAAATAATATTTTCAATTGAATTACATGTAAAAAAAAATCTGGTTGTATCATTGTATTGATCCATAATTCTCTTTAATGCCAATTGAGCCGGATTTGTCATATTATCACTTTCATCTAGTATAATTATTTTATACTTATTACAACATGACTTCCTCTGTGAAAATATTTTTATCTTCGAGCGGACTACATCAATGCCTCTTTCATCACTAGCATTCAAATCCATGCAATAATCTGTAAATAAATCACCTAAATATTCTTTCGCCAATGCAATAACTGCGGATGTTTTACCACCTCCAGGTTCTCCATTTAAGAGTAAATTAGGAATATTTCCGGATTCAATGAATTTTTTAAAAAAAATAATTTGATTCGTATTTCCTATAATATCATCTAGCTTTTGAGGTCTATATTTTTCAACTAGTGGTAAATCATTCATTTGTCATTTATAATTATATTTTTTTTAAATCAAGAAAAAATTGATTAAATTTATTATTGATTTTTGTATGGTTAATTACAAATATACAGAATGTTTAAATTCAAAAAATCTGAAGAAGTTAAAATTTCATTGACTTTTAACGGGTTTCCACCCCGTATTATTTTGAATATTACCAAATTGGCGCAAAAATCATTATTGATGGAAAAGCCAACTGGTGATTTTCATATTCCATTTATCAACAAAAATGATGTTGGAAGCCATGCTACATTCAAATGCAAGGAAATGGCTGACAGAGTAAAAAAAATGGTTGATCTCGTTGTAACACATGATTTTCCTGAATTTTGCGGCTTGCGAATTTTACTGAATTTGTTTCATCACTGCATTGAAGAACAAGATGTCGAAAATTTTATTTATCACGTCGAAAATCAAACAATTTTTCTCTTGCATCCCAATGAAGGAGTTTCTGAAAAAACAATTTCAAAGATGAATGAAATGTTGGAAAAATACTTAATTTCACATCCAATTGTCTTGGTTTCGGAATTATTTACTTCTTGCCCTGTGAAACTTTCGGAAAATGAAATGCTTATTATTCCATGCGGAATGAAAACATTTCTGAAGCCGATTTATTCCAAAGATATTCAATTTATGAAGGCTTTTTCCAAAACGATTGACCGTATTACAAAAAATACAGTTGATTGCAAAGGAATTGACTTTTATGAAGTGAAAGATATTTGCAAACAAATTGAAATCAAAGGAGTATATTTTTTCATTACTCCTGAAAATGTTGAATTAACTGGTCTTCCATTCAATGTGAAGAATTTTTCTGAAATACTCAAACGTCGGCTTAAGGAACACCAGAAAAATCAATCAATTGAAGTTCGTGTTGTATCTCGTAAGTAAAAAATTTGAAGTTTCAAAATGAATTTTAAAATATTATTATAAAATATGCCTGTTCCTTTTCCAGTTTTGGATAAAGAAAATGTAATTTATGAAGTTCCAATTCAAACAAAAACTTATTTTTGTAATTATTGCAAAAATCAGAGAAATTCTTTACGATGGATTGAAAAGTTTAGAAGCGAATATTTTAAATGTGACTCTTGTTGGGAGAAAACTTTATCTCAATCCTAAAAAAAAATATATTTATATATTATATAAATATGGCTTCTCTTCTGAACTTTTGGATTTATGTTATAGCCGTTGTTGTTCTAATTTCTTCAGTTAATTATTTAAGTAGTAACTGTGTAGAAAAATCATTCACTAAAATATTAAATATTCTTGCATATGTTGTAATTGGTTTTATTATTATTTCATCTTTACGTTGGAATAATTCATGGCAAAATAAAGAGGATGAAAGTAGATCACAGAATTTAATTAAGAATCTAGTTGATATTTTCCTATTAGTAATAATTGTAATACTCTTTATTTGTGAATTCAGGAAATAAATTTTTGATTTTGGTTTAAAATTTTTCATATAATGCCTATTAATATGAAAAATTTTGTGGAAAAATATAGACCTCATACAATAGAAGATGTCTATTTAGAAGAGAAAAATAAGGTTAGCATTCACAATTTTATAAACACTCAAAATTTTCCCAATTTATTATTTTATGGTCCTTCTGGCACTGGAAAAACTTCTACAATCATTGCTATGGCAAAAATGATTTACAAGGAAAAATATAATTTAATGGTTCTCGAGTTGAATGCAAGTGATAACCGTAATATCCAAGTTGTCCGCAAAATTATAAAAGAATTTGCAAGTTGTAAAACATTATTCAATACAGGATATAAATTAATCATTTTAGATGAGGTAGATAGTATGACAAATGATGCACAATTTTGTTTAAGAAGGATAATGGAAGCATACAGTGAAAATGTAAGATTCTGTTTTATATGCAATTTTGTAGGTAAAATTATTCCTGCAATTCAATCAAGATGTTCAAAGTTTAAATTTTCGAATTTAGACAGCTCTCAAATACGTGAAAAACTTGATAAAATTATGCTAGAAGAAGAAATAAAAATTAATGATGATGTAATGAACTTAATAATGACACATAGTCAAGGAGATATGCGCAAAATATTAAATTATATTCAATTATTTAAATATCATAAATGTCGTGAAAATATTGATGATTATTATTCATTACTAAGAATTCCAAATATTTCTTATATTTCAAAATTTTTTGAAAAAATGATTGCACAGGATAATGATATATACGAATATTATATGGATGGAATATACAAAGGATATTATGATATAGAAATATTTTGCCAAACTTTATATAAAATCCTTCTAGAATCAATTGATAAAATAGGAGAAAATAAATTTATAAAAATTGTTAATAAACTTGCAATTATTGATAAAAAACCAGATAAAATTTTTAATAATGAAGCATTTATTGATATGTTAGTAAATGCGTAAAAATAAACAATTTAAAATTTATGCTTTATGTAATTAGTAGTAAAATGATTGTAGATATATATGGAGAAAAAGGAAAGCGAGGGCGAAAGAAAAAAATAGTGGAGGAGCCTCCTGCTAATCCAATCAAGGAAGAAATAGAAGATGAAAAATATATGAATAGTTTAATTACAAAGAAAGAACGGCATCGTATGGAAAAATATGGAATAATTGGATATGAGCCAATTGTTGATATATTCCAGAATATAATTCTAACAAAAAACGTACCCAATTTAACAATCTACGGTAAAAGTGGAACTGGAAAATCCTATTTGATTCATTGGCTTCTAATGAAATTATTTAAAAATCATATCAAAGATAGGGTCCTAATGATGAGTCTAATTGATGAAAGGGGAATTTCAACAATGCGAGAGAAAATAAAAGCATTTTCTAATATTTTAGTGAAAGAAGACCCCAATTTACCATCGGTTAAAGTAATTGTTTTCGATCAAGCAGAATATTTATCAATGGATGCCCAAAATGCTTTGCGGCGAATCATTGAATTATCAAATAATATTACGCGCTTTATATTTATAACACGGAACACTCGGGCAATTATTGATCCAATTTTATCCCGTTGCTTACAGTTAAATCTGTGCTCTAGTGCAGTGGAAAGACGTAAAAAAGATTACGAAAAATTTTTTCCCAATGTGTGTCAAAAGGATATTTATGAAATTTGCGATATATATAATAATTTCGGGATGGAGATTGCAGTTTTAGAAAATATGAATATGTATGGCTTGGAAAATAATAGAATATTGGAAGATGATAAAATAAAATTATTAATTGATTTATTAATAGATAGTAAAACAACTATGCGAATGTTTATTGATTTTATTGGGGATCATATTAGGGATATTTTTGTAATTTATTCATTGCACAGAGTTTATCATGGTCTTAAGGAAAGAATTGGAGATATGGATTGTGACAAAAAATTGCTAGGTAGATTGAGCGAAATTTTTTTGGATTTTGAGGTTTGTGGAAATACAGGGAGCTCGGAGAATATTTTTTTGCTGAATTTATTTTGTGATATTCATAGTATAATAAAATCCAAAATTTATAATGAATTACCGAATCAGAAGAGTAAAAAATCGGAAATTACAAAAAAAAAGTAGAATTTTAGTTTGTTTTTGTAATATTATTATTTGTAAAAAATAATAATTTATATATATGAATAATATTCAAAATAATGTAAATGAAACAACTAGAAGTCATTTTAAAATAAAACCTTTTGTTCTTTCAAACATAGTTAAAAAATATATAAATTTAGAAAATGAAAAAAATAGAAAAATAAGAGAGTTAAAAGATACAACAACAAAATGTTTTGTTAATATTTTTTTTGATTCTACTGATATTTTATGTAAATTTGTTTTCTGGGTTTATCATAAAATTAATTGCAAATTATTAGAGATTCAAAAGGCTCATTGTGTATCAGATGAAAAAATAATTTTCTTTTTCAAAGGTGGAAATATTATGTTTCTTTGGAGGAAAAAATTTGAAGAGATATATGGTGGTGTAAATAAAGATATTGCAAGTAAAACTGCAATTAGTGACTGTGATTTTGCTATATATATATTAACAAAAGATGAGCGAAGATTTAATATAATTTATTCTCATATAAATAGTGTATTAATTGCTGAATTAGAAGAAATCGGAGCAATGTTTGACGAATTATTTATTAAAGTATCAAGTAATACACGAAATAAAACAAATAATAATGCTAGAATTTCGAATATGATAAATCAAGAGTTTAATTGTGATACATTTAAAAGAAATGAAAAAAAAATTTTTAATAACTTTTTTAAAGATTTTTATACAAAAGAAAAAGTTATAAGATTTTTAGCGGATGTTAAAAGTGAATTAAATAAATTAAAAGGTGTTGAGTTTTATGAAGAAAAAAATTATGAAATTTTTAAATATACTATTCCAGATACTTTTGATATTCAAGTTAATGGTAATAGACAATCATTAATTTTACGACCAGAAGACAAAGTACCAAATTCATTTTCATTAATAGACTTTTCAAATCAAAAACTTCACTATGTAACTGTCAATGCAAATATATTTAATAATCTTTCAAAAGCTGGACATCTAATTGGTTTTGATTTATACCGTATTAAATTTAATACAATTATTAACAGTATTCTAAAATCTAAGAAATATCCAAATTCAAATAATTTTAATGGACCAAATATTCAAATGGATTTTGGAATACCAAGTGAATTTATTGATATTAGCGTTTCAAAATATTATGATTTAAATTTACAAAAATTAAGAGAAGACTTTTATAATGGTCAAAATAGAAAAACACTTTTAAGTAATAAATTTGCATCAATTGGATTTAAATTTAGTGATGGTTCTGAACTTCCTCAATCAATTTTAACAATGCAAATGAAATATATTGTTGATGATTTATTAGTAACACTATTTTCTCAAAATCAACATAACCCAATGATTGACCCAAAATATGAGAAAAGATTATTTAGAGTTTTTTTCTTTTATATTTTAAATAATTTATTAAAAAAAAGGAAAATTGTCCCATATGGTATATTTGATTCAATAGATTCTGGTAATACTTTTTATCAACATTTTTTATCACCTAATGATAATTTAGGTTATAATTATATAAAAAATATGAAAGGTAAGATGTTATATAATTTTTTTAATATAAAAAGTCAATTTAATGATTTAAGATATTTACTTCAATTTACAATATTATTTAATAAAATTATTGGTAATGATGATCTTTTGTCTGAATTTATATTATATTATAATGATATTTACAATATTATAGATAATAATAAAATTGATGATTTTAGGATAAAATTTGCTAAATTTAAAACAGATTTAAGTGATAATTATAAAAAAGCATATGATTATTTCAATCTATTTATAAATATAAAATCTCATTTAAAACAAGCTGGTGGGATGAAAAAACAAACTAATACAAATCATAGCAACGCAAATACGAATGATAATGGTCAATTTAGTAGAGAAGTTAGTAGTCTTTATAAAATTTTAGGCTTAAATAAAACACAAATTTTAAATAAATTATTTGATATTGGAGGTGGTGTTACTTTAGAATATAAAGATATAGATTTACAAATTGGATATGAAGAAAGAACATTTTATCCTTCTTTTGAATTTGATGATGATATGTAAAATATTTTCAAGAATAATACACCTTTTTTGAAAGAGGCTGGGGGCTTTTTAAATATTATAAAAAATTCTTTATAATATTTATGAGTAACAATATAAAAACTTATAAAATTCTTGTAGATTCCAAATATTTTGCAAATATTCGCGGAGCTAGTCCAGCGGAAGTGGCTAAAAAAGCCGCTAGTAAAATATTAAAAAGTCCATCAAAATATAGTTGTTCATTTGCAATATTTGAAACTAAGACTGGAAAAATTTGGTATTATAATGCAGAGCGAAAAAAATTAGCTAATTCTTATAATAAAGATGGTAAAAAAATAAAATATAAGATTACTTTGAAAAAAGGAACAAATTATACATTTAATAATCCATTTTACTTTAAAAAATATCTTGTTGGAAAATTAGATGAAGCTTGGGAAAGAGAAAAATTTTTAACAAATAGTTTGAATGAAGAAAATAATATACAATTACCTAATAAAAAGTTTCAATATAAACGCATATTGGAAGTTCCGGAGCCTAATAATAATATTATGAATAATTCTCCAAATCAACAAGCACATCGAGATCATCCAATCTGGAAATTTTTTCCAAAAGAATTATATTATATAGATAGTGATATTGATATGTGGGAAGAAATTATTAGGAGTAAAGAATATAAAACATGTATTCATTTTAACTTTAGTCATAAAAAAAATAATACGATAGACTTAAATTATCTTGGTTCATGTGGTGATGATAAAAAATATTCTTATTCAGAAAATCTAAAAAGATTTATTAAATTTGCAAGATTTTTAAAAAAGATTGATAATAGATTATCTGAAATAAGCTTAGTTGATAACTCAAATATTCAAATTGGTAAATTTGAAATACCATTCTATATATTGGATATTTTAACAACTGGAGAATCATTTCTTAATAAAATAGGGTTCAAATCAGATAACTATGAAAAAGAAAAAAAACACAATCGCAAATATTTGAATATGAATTTTATTGATTTTTTGAAAGAGGTATTTAAGTCAAAGAGTTATGATAATTTATTAAAAAAAATATATAAATTACTTCATATAACAAATAATAAAGAAAATATAACAGTTAAAAAAGTATTTCAAAAAATAAAAGAAATATTGAAAAAATATTCTAGTAAAAATTCGAATGATAATATTGATTTATTACCAATATCTGATTTATTTGAAAAAATTAGGGAAACAGGGAAATTAAATTATTATGAAGATGAAGGAATAATATTATATAATAAACAATTATTTTTTACTTTATAAAATAATTTTTGTGGGCTTTTTAAATATTATAAAAAATTCTTTATAATATTTATGAACACTAAAATAAAAACTTATAAAATTCTAGTAGATTCCAAACAATTCGCAAATATACGCGGCTCTACTCCAGCGGAAGTAGCTAAAAAAGCCGCTAGTAAAATACTTGGCAATTCTTTGAATCGTGTGCGTTTTTCAATACAGGCGAAAACTGGAAAAATTCGATATTACGATGCAAAACGGGAAAAATTAGTTCGCCCTTATCATAAAAATGGGAAGTTAGTAAAATACAGGATTGTTGTGAAAAAGTTGGGAAAACAAATTGGCGGAACATATCCACCGAATTTGGAGGATGAAAGTGACCCAATATTCCAGTTTTTTCCGAAAGGAGAGTATAGAATTGAGATTATTTCTGTTGAGCATAATTCTGAAATAAATTCTCAAATTCCACCAAAATATCATATTACAAGTAACTCAGATTGGTGTATTGATTTTCATTTTGAGATTAATGAAAAAAAAATAAAATTAGATAATCTAAATAAATGTTATAATAAATCTGGTTCAGATAATCTAAAAAAAATAATAGAATATGGTGAATATTTAAAAAATTATCATAATATTATTGATAAGATTGAATTATTAGATGCTTCAACAATATATGATAAAAGAATATCATTATGGTTATTATCAATTTTAAGTACTGGAATGTCATGGTATAATAATTTTGGTTTTAGATCATCAGATTTTGAAGATGAACAATTATTAAATAGTAACTTTTTAACTATGCAATTTGATGAATTTTTAGATTTATGTATTGATATATTTTTTAAAGAAAAAAAAGATTATTATAATCTTTTAGGAAAAAAAATGTTAGAATTAAAACTAAAAAATAAAAAATTAAATAGAAAATTAAATAAAAATTTATCAGAAGTAGAATTAAAAGAAGAATTATTAAAATATATAATAGAAGAATTAAATGCTGAGAAAAAAAAATTTACTGATGAATTTGGTAATTTAACTGTACAACAAGTATTTACTAATATAAAAGAAAAACTAAAAAGTCAAAAATTATCTGAACAAGAATTAAATATAATTATGGAATTATTTTTTTTTGTAACTTCATCAAGAATAATAAAATATAATCAAAATTTAACATTAATACTTGGCAGAAAATAACCACAAAAATTAGAAAAATAATATTAAAAGTTGTAAATTAACTTTTGGGGATTAGCCTTTTTCAAAAGCGCTATCTAAAAACATTTTATATACAGTTATAATAAAATGTTTATTTACAGATATAATAAAATTTGGTTATGTATAGATTTACAACATCGTATTTTTTACATAACCACCCCGCCCGATTCAACAACAATTTCATTTGACAATGTTGAAATTATCGCTGGAGATGTATCCCCTTGTGAATCTGCGGAAGAAAATATCCAGCAAATATCTAAAAAATTCAACTTCCTGGAATTCGGCGGATATAAAAAAATACAGAAATTAAGTGGATCACAAATCAAAAAAATATTTGGCGTTATTGACTTCAAAAATAAAGTCCAATATGGAAAGCATAAAAATAAATTCATCACCCTATTTCGTCCTTTATCTTATTCTATCGGGAATACAGATGTGTCTTATCTTATTAAAACTAAAAACCGCTTGAATCACAATGTTTATGCGTTCGCAGCTTGTCCTGGATCGTGTAATGAAACTTTGAACAATTTTATTTTGCTTGAATGCCTGGATATCTTGGGTCCAATTCATCAAAAATCCGTGGATTTGATATCCCCTTTTCACGCCATGGCGTGCTATCCCAATCGCATTAAAACTCAGCTTGAAAATCATTTAACTGAGCGATTGGACCTCACAGACAAAAATGTATTCTCCATAGATGGCGATTCCACACTAGATGTTGATGATGCCATACATTATGAAAGCACTGGTGAAAAACAGATCATTGGCATTCATATTGCCGACGTTGTCAATATGTTTTCCCAAATTCGCGACATTGAGAAGCACCAATTTGTCACCCAATTGATGGAAAATGTCAGCTCTATTTACCCAGGCTCTGGAAAAGTGGATATGATTAGTAAAGACGTTGGAGAAAATCTTTGTAGCCTGAATGAAGGAGTACAGCGCAATGTGGTCAGCCTATTGCTGGAATTTGAGCCAATGAAGCCGCATAAATTACTCAGTGCGAAAATACATTTGAGTAAAATAATCAATAGGCATAAAATGACCTACAAAGAAATGGATAAAATCATTGAAATGAAACGGCGGCATGTTCTTCAACAGGATATTCTCCAAATCCGCGATATTATTGAAGCAAACGAAAACCTCCCGGCTACAATGGAAATGGATGAATATAAAGAAGATGGAGAGAATCTTTCTAGGGCGATTATTGCGAAATTAATGGCGACATACAATACAATAATGGCGAAGAAGCTTTTTGATGGGAATAAAAACAGTATCCTAAGAGTGCATTACGGAGCACTTAGCCCAGAAGGAGGCACAACTGGGAATAGAGAAATTGACAAATTATTGGAGCGCATAGCAACATTTAAAGGCTACTATGTTGTTAGTAGGCAAACAAATGAAGCTGAAATTGAACATCGGGGGCTAGGGCTTAAGTATTACACGCATATGACTTCTCCAATTCGCCGTTTTGTAGATTTCTGGAATCAAATGTGCATGTATGAGATATTAGGTAAAATGGAGGGGGAAACTGCGAAATATAAAATTGAGGAACGCATTAGTTTCTTGAATTGGAAACAAATGCAAATGAAGAAGTCATATGAGATGCTTGATATGGTCAATCTTTTTCACAGAAAAATGGAAGACGAATTGGAAGCTCAATATACAGGGTTTATTCTAGGGTGGGGGGAAAACAACCAGATTTCTGTATTTATCCCTGATATTAATAAAAAGGTATTGAAATTTTGCGTAAATTTGGATCGATTGGAAAATATTTTAGAGAAGAAAGAAGAGGAAAATAGAATAATCTGGAAACGCAAGGATAATGACAATATTTTCATAATTGAGAAATACATGAAAATTGTTTGCAGGATAGTTCTTCAAAAAAATAGATACGAATGGCAAAATAAAGTTGGAATTGAACTTATCGAACCCAATTTCTCTGATTTTTTGATGAGTTAAAAAAATTGATGGTAAAAAAAATCCAAATTTCTACAGTTTATCTTACGATAACATGTCTGAACAAGGTACTGATCCTTATTACATTGACACTCATCCCGAAGATGCCGAAGGCGTCGTTCGTGCTGGCTACGTTCGCGTTATGTGCTGGCAGCGTTCTGCTTGCCTGCAAATTCGCGAAGACATCATTAATCAGTCTCAACTGATGAATTTTTTGGCTTCTGCTCGAGATGCAGACAATCTTTCCGAGTGCATTCATATGGCAAATGAGCTAGCCACAGCTGATACTATCAAGATCATCTGTGACTGGCTTGCCAAACACATCGAATTTCAGGGGCGTGATGCCCCAGCTGAGGAACGCCGGGCTTTTGACCAGCGCTTCTTTTTGTTGAACCCAGCTGGTCATGCTGCTTACAATGTAGCATCAAATGATCAGATGAGAGCCGACATTTTGGATTCTCGCAAGGACTGGCTTCGTTGGAGGCTGGATGACCTGGAGAACGAAGACCCGAAACGGACTTCTGTTGCTCCTGGGGGCGTAAGAACCCCTGCTTTTCAGCGCACTGGACCTGTTCAGGAGCGATTACATCGCACCTATAATGAAATCCAGGCGATTATGTTTGTTGCAAACTTTCTCGAGCTGCACCCTACAGATTGGCATAAGGATTTTGCTGAGAAGGAAACTGAAAGGCTTTCCTCGCAATCTCCTGGACCATTTCAGGAGTACGGTCTTGATCCCGCCGACAAATTTGCCGAGACAGTTATGGAGATTTGCTGCCATCACCTTGGTGATATGATTCTGAGCTGTGATTCACCTGTTGAAATGCAGCATCGTTTCCCATCTCTGATTGGAGCAAAGGCTCTCACAGCCAAGGATCGCTATGACATCATTACAGCAGATCTTTGGATTCACGGCGACGATTTTGTGGAGAATGTTGTTCCTGAACTGCAAGCAGCACAACGGCAAGAGTACACTCAAGCACGAGCCTCAGGTATGTCTGAAGAAGACATCGAAAAGAAGTTCGGCAAACCTATTCCCGACTGGACCCTCGAATCTACACAAGAAGAAAGGGCTTTTATGAGGGAGGTTCCTGGACAAGAAGGCAACCCAAGCTTACGCGTTCCTGCCATTAAGGTGAATGATCAACAACCAGCTGATCCTGGCTTTGAGATTGGTCACCACTGGTGGGGATGAAAAATCAAAAAAATTAAAAATAGTAGTCTACTATTTTTTATAATTCATATTAGTTACATAAAAATTACTCGAAATATAACTGAATTAACTTTTTAGAAATTTATATATAATTTCTTTAATAATATATGGTTATTACCCAAAAAATTTTAATTTGTGGATATTCTCATTGTGGAACGAGTATTTTGAAATCCATAATAGGACATATAAAAGATGTAGAAGAAATACAAGATGAATGCAGCGTTATTACTAAAAAAACAAATAAACCTTTTATAATATGTAAATATCCACAAACACAAGCTAAATTTTTTGGTGAAGAATATAAAGATTATATCAAGATTTTTATAATGCGTAATCCATTATTTGTGTTTTCATCATTAAATAAAAGATATGGACATTATAATTTATCAGATAGTCATTCAATTGAAGAATATGTGAATATTTTGAAATTATTTATTAAATATAAAAATAATCCTGAAAAAAATATTTATACAATCAGATATGAAGATTTATTCAAAGAAAAGTTTGTAAATTTAAAAAAAATATTAAATTGTATTGGTTTGAAATATGATGATACTATATTTGATAATACAAAATATACAAATGTAATATGCTCAAGTGTTAAATTAGAAGATAAAAAACCAAGTGAAACTGACCATGCAGCTTATCGAACTTGGCAAATAAATCAACCATTTGTATTAAATAATAATATTTCAAAAATTGATTTGACTGAAAGTCAAAAGAATGAAATAATAAATAATCCTTTTGTATTGCAAGTTTATCCTAAAATAAAAAATTATTTTACTCCAACTTAACTCGAAGTAAAAACCAATTCTTCACAAATTTTTTATCAGTTGATAATGATGAATATACAAGCTATTAAATTCACCGATACCATAGATTAGGTTTTCCAATAATACATTAATTTTTTCTTGAAGCTCTCCTAAGTTGAAATTGTCACACACTTTCAGTAATTCTTGGCACATGTCTCTTATTTTATAAATTGCTTTTACAAAATTGCCATCAAAGCCATCAAATTTCTGTAAAATCTCAATCAATGGCTTCCTATCCAGCCACATCAAAAAAGGCTCAATAAATTCAAAACTCATCAGCATCCTATGGCTCAAATTATTCTCTGCATAAACTTCCAATATGTACAGGTAGTAATTCCAGGTTTCATCCAATACGTCAGTGGTTTCTTTATCCAATTTTTGGCTGACTTCAGACCATATATCGTCTTCTGAAACATCCATCATTTTCTTATCCAATGCAAAACACGCTAATACCACGCCAATTGTCCTCCAACTGGCGCCCTCAAGAAGTTTCAATTGGACGACTTTCCCCAAAACAATCTCACTGCAATTCGAAAGACTAGCAACAATTTTCCCGTAACTCGTGATCATCATTTTCCCATCTTGCTTTTTAATTAACTCCAGTTTCTCATTAAAATCGGCAACACTATCAATATTCGTTTCAATTGAATTCCGGTGATTTTGGATATTTGCCCGTAATACTCCAATATTCGCCGCCATTTTCTTCTTTTCTTCCGCAAGGGTTATCCAATTCTGCAATTTTTGCGTAAAATTCCGCTCCAATTCATCCAATTGTTTATTAATTTTCGCCTTCTGTTTATTCCCAGCATTTTCGAAACTCATGTGCAACTTTTCATATTGTTCCACTAACAGGGCTTCCTCTTCCGTGAGTTCTGGCAACTCCATCCCGGTATATTTTACTTCTAATTTCTCCAATTCCGCCTGAATTTGTCCTATGTGTTTTATCGATTCCATCCCGAATAGGGTGGATTTATAGAAATTCGTGATTTCCTGATTTTCTGAACTGGTGTTCAATAAACGCAAAAAAGTATTCGCCCCTTCATCATATTGAGAGCATAATTTTGCCGCTCTACCTTTAAAAAGCCCAATAACCAAATGTTTCTCTTCCAAATTCCGCAGTGGGCAATAGATGACATAGCCTTGGTCATCTTTTCCGCGTCTTCCTGCTCTGCCACTCATCTGCATAAATTCATCATAGCGCAGTATTCTGGGAAAATCAGAACTCCCATCATACTTTGACAATTCTGTGAAAACTACTGTTTTGGTAGGCATATTCACACCAACCGCGAAAGTTTCCGTTGCAAACAAGAATTTTATGAGTCCATGGCTAAATAAAATTTCCACTAACTCCTTCTGAATTGGCAATAACCCACTATGATGAATTGCTAGCCCATGTTCCAAAAATTCAAGAAGCTCTACTGTAGATGGTATTTCTTTGTAGAAATGCAAGTTTGTTGAAAAAACTTTGTGAATAATTAACTTCGTCTTCTTAATCTCTTCCTGGGACAAATAAGGTGTGCCTCTTTTCAACATTGTGCAGTATTCAACACATTTCTTTCTGCTAAATGAAAAACAGATTGCTGGAAATAGATTGTTTTTTCCTAAAAAACTAGATAGCCCAAGAAGACGGTGTTTTGTTATTTTTTCTTGATTAAAAAACTGATATACTTTATCTAATTTATCTTGTAAAAGACCAGTTTTATGTTTATTCACCATTGTAATTTCATCCTTTGTATAAATATAGTGGTGCAATGGAACAGGACGCCAATTTGTGCCAATTAGGTAGCAATTACGATTCCTACAACTTACCACCCAATTGGCAAATTCATCAGCTTTATCAATTGTAGCACTTAGCATAACAAGTAGAACATGTTTTGGCAATTTTGTAATACACTCTTCCCAAACAAATCCTCGCTCGGGGTCATTAAAATAATGGACTTCATCGAAAATAACACAGTGAATATCGGCAAATTGGTCAAGCTCATGGTCAAGTTTATTTCGCAGAATTTCGGTGGTTAGAACAATTATATTTGCCTCTGGATTGAGTTTGATATCACCAGTTAAAATACCTACATTTCCAAAAGTAGTTTCGAAATCGAAATATTTCTGATTAGAGAGGGTCTTTATGGGGCTAGTATAGAGAACTTTTTTACCCAAGAAGAGGGATAAAGCGATAGCATATTCCGCAATTGTGGTCTTCCCGGCGGCGGTATGTGCTGTAATAAGAACATTATTATCATTTTGGATGGCATAGCAGCCATTGGATTGGAAATCATCCAATCGATATGGGAATTGATGAACGGGATTATTTATTTCAAGTCGGCTATTTGGAATTATTACACTCATGTTTTTG
>Ga0194116_10001790_pt1 | contig 29489 bp, 31 predicted proteins | sample TA2MahsurfametaG_4_FD_148617 | JGI IMG/M metagenome (GOLD analysis project Ga0194116, IMG submission 148617) | Freshwater microbial communities from Lake Tanganyika, Tanzania - TA2015008 Mahale S9 surface | ecosystem: Environmental > Aquatic > Freshwater > Lake | place: Tanzania: Lake...
GTGACCTGACTGTTGTGCTTTTAATAGATAGTTTTTATCGAGACTATTTTTGTATCCACTATTGCCTCCATACCAGATCTCACCTGCTGAGGCAGAGGCTTCGAGCTTACCTTGCAGTTCTTTGCGGACGATGTGCCAGTTTGTAGCTGTATTTATACGTTGAGTTGGCAGTCCCGCACGAGCTGCATAGTCCAGAAATACTCGGGCACCTAGATAACTAGGGCTGGAGAGTATATCGTCAGGAATTGGGCCCGCATCCATCATCTCCACTACTCTAGGATAGTAGTCTCGATTCATCTGGTCGTAATTGACAGATGATGGAAAGACTTTCTCAAAATTAGCTTTTGACGGCTGAAGAAGGACAGTGTTGTAGACAAGAGAACCACCGCCAACGGCAGAGGAGGTCCATACAATAATTCCGTCTTCGTTATATCTTTCAACAATTCCAGTGTATCGTTTTAATGGATCTTTGGGTCCATCAGTAACGAGTAAGTCTGTCTCTGATAGCCAGAGTGCTCTGCCATCAGTATTTTTGGAGGTTGTGAATGGGCCTGGTTGACCTGGTTTAACATCCCAACGACGTCCACGCTCAAGAACTAGCGTATCGATCTTATTCATACCCAAGTGGTAAGCAGCAACCGCTCCACCGAAGCCGCTACCAATCACTAGGGCCTTAACTTTTAGAGAAGCAGGCAGCCCAGAACTTTTGGCAGACTTTGGTTGACTGTTGAGCGTTGTTGCTGCCTTACCTGAGTTGGGGTTGAGACCAGCAGCGGCAAGTGAAGCGAGACTGCCAAGGATCAACTGACGGCGAGTTGTTTTCATTGGATACGTCTTGGGAGTGAATTAGCAGGGACGACAAGTCAACGATGCTAGAAACCATTCTTCAGATTGATCAAAAACACCTTGTCAGCTGACGTCACAAGAATCTGCTTGTTGTCCGATCCGCCGGGTGCCAGATTGGCAACATGGTCGTGAAAAGGGATGGAACAGAGTTCTTTACCTGTAGCTGTATAAACAGCTATGCCACCTGGACCTGTTGCCCAGATATTGCCTTTACTATCGACACGCAATCCATCGCTTGCATTTGCGGAAATATGTCCGCCCTTTATCTGAGTAAAAGCGAAAAGCTTGGCCGCACCAAGGGGCTTACCATTGTAAGCGCCTACATTAATGGTGTAGATTGAGTTATTCGAAGTATCACTCACGTAGAGGGTCTTATCATCCGGGCTTAGCCCGATACCATTAGGAATGGCTAGTTGATCATTAACTAACTCAAGCTTCCCAGCTCGGATTCTATAAACTCCTTTAAATGCCAGATCAGGTTTAGCCTTGACAGGCCCGTATCCTTCAAGACCAAAAGTTGGATCCGTAAAATAGATATCGTTTGATTTTGATACAACTACATCATTTGGACTATTGAGCTTCTTCCCCTGATACGTTGCTGCAATAACTTGAAAATTAGAACCATCACCGTTAACAGTGCCGAGAGTTCGATCATGTTGCGCAACAACAAATTGACCACCGGGGAGTAGAGCGTGGCCATTTGGATAGCCAGCTGGCGAACGGAGCTTTGTTAAAGTTCCAGTTGCTGTAATACCATACTCTGTCTCGCCCATCAAATCGCTAAAAATCCAACGGTTATCCTTTGGATCCCACGCGGGACCTTCAGTCCATTTGAAACCGACTTTTAGCGGCTTGACGTTGATCACATATTGCGAACAGCCTATCGGTTGTGCCGTGGATGCTGCACCTTTTGAAGGCACTGCAAAACCACTTGCAAGAGTTGCAAGACCAAGAAGACCGACAAGCACTCGATTGGTTTGCATCATTAAAGATGTCTAATACTGCTCAATCTGGGTTAGGCACAATGTGCCACCAATTTTTGAGCAGAGGCTTACCCCATAATCTTAGGAAGGAATCCAGAAGATGACGAAAGCATTATGTTTTTTTAATAGACTAGATCTAGTGAGGGATCGACCTTGTCTAGTTCTATGCGGAACAGATGCAACCAGCGGGATTGGCTAGACTAAAAAAAACAGCCAGAAGCAGGGTCATTGTTAACAATATAGATTGCGACCGAAGAGATCGCAATCCATCTAACCTGCATCACACAATAGCCGAAAGAACAAGATTGATTGTCCTCTTTCTTATTTTTGCTCTAGACGACGCACAATCACCGTCATCACGACCAGCGAAGCAGCTAGGGCAATCAGGAGGGCAAGAGTCATGGGAATGGCCAGCAACGGCGCCGATTCTGACGCCCTGGTGTTCGTTTACGGCAGCCTCAAGCGCGGCATGGCCAACCACCGGCAGCTGCAGGGAGCCACCTGGCTGGGCGAAGCCAGCATTCCGGCCCTCGCCCTCTACAACCTGGGGCCCTTCCCGATGGCGGTGGCCGATGAGCGGGCCGTGTCGCCGCTGCAGGGGGAGGTGTATCGGGTGAATCACGAGCTGCTGCAGAAGCTCGATCGCTTTGAAGGTGCTCCGCGGCTGTATCAACGGCAGTGGCGACGCCTCAGCGATGCCCGCAGCGCCTGGGTGTATGTGGGGCAGCCGCGGCAGGTGCGCCACGGGGCGCTGATCGCCTCCGGCTGCTGGCGGGGTGCAGAGCCCCGCCTCAAACGGGCAGGCCAGCCACCAGCCAGCGACCCGCCCCCGCCACCAGCAAGGCCAGACACGAGGCACTGAGCCACGCCAGCGGCGAATTGGCCAATTGGCGGCGCAGCAGCAGCACCGCCCCGAGCCAGCCCACCAGCACCGCGGCGCTCTGGCAGAAGGCGATCACGTGGGTATCGGCGCTCCAGAACGGCGCCCCCTCCAGCCCAGACACCGGCAGCAGCAGTCCGGCCTCCGCCATGCCGATCGGCAGATGACGGGCCAGCAGCAGAGCCCACACCAACGGCAGCAGGCCATAGAGGGTGCGCTGCAGGCGGGGCAACGAGAACCACAAGCGCGCCAGCAGAAACAGCGCCGAAGGCAGGGCAAGAGCCAGACAGGCTGCCGCCAGGCGGGGCAGCCAGGGCCCCTCCACCAGGCTGGCCGGTGCCAGCGGACTCCAGCCCAACAGGCGATGCCAGTGGTGCAGGCAGACATCCCCGGCCAGCACCAGCAGCAGCCCGGGTTCCCCCGGCGGCAGGCTCATCTCCCGCTGGATGTCCGCCGCTGGCGGGCGCAGGGAGAGCTGCACCGAGCGGTGCGGGCACGCCTGCACGCAGGTGAGGCACAGCACACAGTTGCGGTTATCGGTGAGGTGGGCAGGGTGGGTGCCCAGGGGGCAGCCGGCCGTGGCCAGGCCCTCCCCATCGGCCGGTCCGCCCTTGAAGCAGGCGTAAGTGCTGCAACTGCCGCTGCAGGTGCCCACCTGGGCCCGCAGCTCGGTGATCGCCAACTTGGCGAACACACCATTCATCCCACCGACCGGACAGAGGTAGCGGCACCAGAAGCGCTTCTCAAAGCGCAGCGAGCCGATCACCGCGCCGGCGGTGATCAACAGCAGCAGGCAGCTGCTGAGCCAGGCGGTGTTCTGCAGGTTGCAGAGCTCCTCCCACAGCAGGATCAGCGTTAAGCCCCCAGCCAGCAGGGGCGAGGCCCAGAGGTCGCTATCGCGGCGGGGCCAGCGGCTCGGCGGCCAGCCCAACTGCTGTACCAGCCGCTGCACGATCTCGCCCCACACCATGAACGGGCAGAACGAACACCAGAGCCGGCCCACCAAGGGGAAGCCCAGCAGGATCAAGGGCCACCACCAGGCCCAGAACAAATTCAGGGCTCCGTTGTGGGCGCGATCCTGCGGCCCCCACCACAGCCAGAGATTCACCAGCACAAACAGCCAGCTCACCAGGCCGAACAGCAACCCGTTCCAGAGCCATGGGGAACGCATCCACTCCCGCAGCTGAGGCTTCCAGCGCCAGATGTCGAAACGCAGGCGCTGAACCCGCGGCGCCGTCCAGAACACATCGTCGGGAAGCACCGCAGGCCATGGCTCGGTGCTCTCCTGGCGGCGCATCTGCTGCAGGGCCCGATAGATGAGGGTTTCCAGCTCCCGCAGGTTGTTGGGGAAGTCGTAGCTCTGCAGGCGTTTCACCACCGCCTCGGGCACCTGCGGCGGCCGGGACCAGCCGAGCTTGCGGCTGCGTTGGCGCACACCAAAGCGCAGCCATTCGCCCAGGTCCTGCCGCCGCACCCGCAATGGCGGCACGCGGATCAGCGTGCAGCAGCGATCGAGGGCCGGCACGCTCGTTTCGGCGGTGAAGAACAAACGGGCAGCACAGCCGTTCTGGGCCAGCTGCACCAAGCGCTGCTGCAGGGCCGGCTGCACCTGATCGATCTTGTCGATCAGCAGCGCACCCTCCCCCAGGAGCTCCAGCAGCCCGGGGTCCTGACCATCGCCACTGCCGAACAGCTCGGAGCCATCAGCCTTGAGCAAGGCCCCATCCAGGCGCAGCATCAGCTGACGGCGCGAGGGGGAGCCGTGGTGAATCAGCGCGGCGAGGTTGTCCTTCTCCAGGCCCGGTTCACCGCTGATCAGCACAGGCCGGCGCTGCGGATCCTGGGCCGCATGGCGGATCGCGTCCCGAAGGCTGCGGGCGTAGCGGCTGCTGCCCACCACACCGCGGCGGGCCCGACCCACCAGGTAAGGCGCCAGCCGCAGCAGCTCAGCGTTGTCGTGCAGCGACGGCTTCGACACGCAACCAGAGGCAATCACCACCACTGTGATGCCATTGGGGATACTGACGTCCCCCGTTGCCGAAGCCGCGATGGCCCTCACCCTCTACGGCGGCGCCCGCAGCCGCGCCTCCATGCCCCGTTGGTATTTGGAGGAAAAGGGCATTCCCTACCAGTGGCACCTGCTCGATATGGAGGCCGGCGAGCACCGCCAGGAGCCCTTCCTCGCCATCAATCCCTTTGGCAAGGTGCCAGCTTTGGTGGATGAGGACGCCGCCCTGCCCGGGGGGCGTTTGCAGCTGTTTGAAAGCGGCGCGATCCTGCTGTATCTGGCAGAGCGCTACGGCGACGAGTGCCAGAACGCCGCAGAACGGGGGCTGGCCCAGCAGTGGGTGTTATTCGCCAACGCCACCCTGGCCACGGCCCTGTTTGTGCCCTCCAACCGCGAGCGGGAGTTCCCGCGCCTGATGGAGGTGCTCGATCGCAAGCTGGGCGAAGGGCCACTGCTGGGCGGCAGCTGGAGCGTGGCCGATTGCGCCGTGAACGCCTACCTCGCCTATCTGCCGATCTTCTTCCCCCAGATCGACCTCAGCCCCTATCCCCAGGTGCAGGCCACCATCGCCGCCACGCAGCAGCGCCCGGCCTACCAACGCGTGATGGGTCAGCGTTGATGCCATCCGCCAGCCTGCACTGGCAGGGCAGCCAGCTGGAGCTGTTGCCGCAGCGGGCCCTGTGGCACGGGCAAAGCGGCCTGCTGCTGCTTGCCGATCTGCACCTAGGCAAAGCGGAGAGTTTTCAAGCCAGCGGCATCCCCTTCCCCAGCGATGGCGATCTGGGCAACCTCAACCGCCTGCTGGAGCTGGCGGCCCAGCTGCGGCCCAGCCGCGTGGTGGTACTGGGCGATCTGATTCACAGCCGCTGGGGGCTCACCGCCGAGCTGCGCAGCAAGATCCGGGCCCTGCCGGAGCTGCTGGGCTGCGCCTTGGAGCTGATCGGCGGCAACCACGATCAGGGCAGCTGGCTGGAGGGGTTAACGGCCCACGAACCCCGCCGCTGCGGCCAGCTCTGGCTGAGCCATGAACCAGCCACACCTGATCAGCCCGATCTGCTCAATGTGGCCGGGCACGTGCACCCGGTGGCGGTGCTGGGGCACGGTCCGGATCGGCTGCGGCTTCCCTGCTTCGCCTTTGATCCGGGCCGGCGCCGGCTGTTGCTACCCGCCTTCGGCGAGCTCACCGGTGGCTACGTGGTGTCCGCAGACCAGCAGCGCTGGGTGATCGCCGAGCAGCAAGTGCTGGCCCTGCCCTGAGGGGTGGTGCAGCCGATGCCCCGTAGATTTGCGGCAAAGGGCCGCAGCTCCTGGAGACCGCTACGCCGCCACCTTCAGCCGCCCGGCGGGCAGATCCACGGCCCCAGTGGCAGCGCAAGCGCTGGCTCACCATTGGTGTGCCCCTGGCCGGCCTGGCCTTCTTAGTGGCGATCGCCCCGCCCCTGCCGGAGCAGCGTTCACCAGCGGAAGACATCCGTCTGCGCTCCAACGGCGAAGCCTTCCGCTACCTGCCCAATAACGAGGCCTACGCCCTCGACTTCGACCCACGCCAGGTGCAGATCGATCTGCTGGAGGGCTGGGACCGGGAGCAGGACGCCTTCAACGACACGGGCGCCCTGGCCTACGTGTCCGGGCCGATGTACGAGCGGCACGTGAACAACAGCGGCCAGGAGATCACGGTTCCCCTCGGTGATCTCAAGCTGGGCGCCCGCGTTTGGCGCGGCCGCAATCGCACCGCCGCCCGACAGCGGGCCTTCATCGGCATCCGCCACAACGGCCAGGTGGATTTCGGCTACGGCGAACTCACACCCCAGCGCGCCGGCCTCTACGAGAGCTTCATCGGAGGCCTGCACAGCATCTACAACGACCTCGAATCGCCGCCGCCGGAGTATCGCGGCGCCTACAGCAATTCGATGGGACAGCAGATCCGCTACTACCTACCGCGGATCCGCATGGTGATCGGCCTGCGCAACGACGGTCGCCTGGAGGTGCTGATGAGCCGCGATGGCCTCACCCTCGAGCAAACCAAGGCCCTGGCGCGCCAACGCGGCCTGCGGGCGGCCTACCTGCCGGATCACGCTTCCAAGAGCCGGCTGATCATCCCGGGGGTGAAGGGCTTCAGCCAGGAGGACGCCAACTGGATCAGCGGCGGCGCCACCAGCTTCGTGCACGTGCCCTACATGCTGCGGCTCAGCCAGCGCCTGGTGCCGCTGCGGGGTGATCTGCTCGCCAGCCTCACCCCTCGCCATGGCAGCGGTGGCTGCAGCAACCCGCTGCAGTGTGGTCAAACCCTCGGCAGTCAGATCGTTGACCGGGCCCTGGCGGGCTTCAACCGCCTGATGGAGCAGGGGGTGGAGCCGATCGCCCGAATGATCTGGGAACCGAAGGGCCGCAAACCGGCCAACGGCAGCAACCTGCGCTCGCCGCTGCGGGAGCCACCAATCACCGCCGATCCCATGGCGCTGCGGGCCCTGCAGGAGAGCGAGCAGAACGGTCTGAGCGGCGAGGAGAAGCTACCCCTGGCGCCGGATCTGCCGCCACCGCTGCTGCTGCTCGATGGCCAGGACCTGCCGGCCAATCCCGAGGCCACCAGCGCCGATCCGAGCCTGGCGGCCCCAACGCCGCAGGCCGATGCGGTCAGCCCGGCAACTGCACAACCGCCGGGGTCGATGCCCCAGGGTGCGGCGCCGCCGGCACCACCACCCTTGCCCCTGCCACCAATGCCCTAGGCGTTGGCCAGGGCGCGCACCACATCACCACGGGTGAGCACACCCACGGGCTTGTTGGCCGGATCGAGCACAAACAACCGCTGGGTGCTGCGGTCGTGCAGCTGGCGGGCGGCTGCCGGCAGCTGGGTGTCAGGGCTGCAGTGGTGAGGGGTTGTGCTCATCAGCTCACCCACGGTGCTGCCCAGCACCTGATGCACCTCCTTATCCCAATTGAGGGGATTACGCAGGTAGATCACCGCGTCGAGCAGCATCACGTAGGGGCCGGCGTCGAAGCCGCTTTCGCGCACCATCAGGTCCTGCTCGGTGAGCTCGCCCACCAGCACACCATTGGCATCCACAACAGCCAGAGCGCTGATGTGGTGATCGCTCATCAGCTGCACGGCGTCCTGCAGCGGTGTGGTGGTGGAGACACTGCGCACCGGGGTGGTCATCACTTCGGAGACGCTGCGTTCGACGACCATGACAGGCTCGGGACTGGCGCCATTGTGACCCGCCATGCACGCAGCCCAAGCCCGCCGCCTGGCCGACGCCCTCACCGTGGGGCGCGCCGTGATCGGCCTTCCTCTGATTGTGGCCCTGAGCACGGGCGCCAGCGCCCTGGCCTGGTGGCTGCTGCTGCTAGGAGGCCTCAGCGACGCCGCCGATGGCGCCCTGGCCCGGCGCGCCGGCGGCGGCTCGGTGTGGGGGGCCCGCCTCGATCCCCTCACCGACAAGATCCTGATCCTGGCTCCACTGTTGTGGCTCGGTGCCCAGGGCACGCTCCCCCTGTGGGCGATCTGGCTGCTGCTGGCCCGTGAGCTGCTGATCTCCGGGTGGCGGGCCGGCCAGGGCAGCGGCGGCCCCGCCTCCTGGAGCGGCAAGGCCAAAACCATCCTTCAGTTCGTGGCCCTGCTGCTGCTGCTGTGGCCCCAGGCCTGGGGCCCGGCAGACCTGGTGCAGGCCTTGCCGCTGCTGGGGTTCTGGCTGTTCTGGCCCTCCCTGGTGCTGGCCCTCAGTTCCGCCTGGGGCTACCTGCGCAAGGCCTGATCCGGCTCAGCCGATCAGCGCCTCATCGCCACTGAAATCAGGGCTGGTGGGCATGCGGCCGGCGTAGTCGTTGGTGTAGCTGTCCACCAGGGCTGCCTCCACGCTGTAGGCCGGTGTCCAAGCCAGCTCGCGCTGCACACGGGTCACATCCGTGAGGAAGTGGGCCAGGCGCAACGGGAAGGCTTTGCGCGCCTTCTTATCGAGGCCGGCGGGATCAAAGCTGCGGATCTCCACGGCGGCGGGATCCTTGCCGCAGGCCCGCGCGGCGGCGGCCACCAGCCCCCGGAAGCTGATCCCCTGCACGCTGCTGCAGTTGTAGATCCGGTTGGCGGCCGCATCCACGCCGAGGCTCAGCGCCATCGCCTGGGCCAGATCGTTCACATGACCGAGCTGGGTGATCGTGCTGCCATCGCCCGGCAGCGGCACCGGCCGGCCGTGCACGATTCGATCAAAGAACCAGCTCTCCACCGGGTTGTAGTTGCCGGCACCCACGATGTAGGTGGGGCGGAAGCTGGTGAAGGGAATCTTTTCGGCGCTCAGCCACGCCTCGGTATCGAGCTTGCCGCTGTGCCGGCTCTGGGGATCGGTGGGCGACTCCTCGCTGAGCGGCCAAAGCTCACTGTCGGCGTAAACACCGGCCGAGCTCACATACAGAAAGCGGTGGCTGGGGGCACCGGTGCGCTCGATCACCGCCTGGCTGTCGTCGAGGGTGCGGCCGGAGCTGTCCACGATCACATCGAAGCTGCGGCCCTGCAGCGCTGCCAAACCGTCGGCCGTGCTGCGGTCGCCGCAGAGATGCTCCACGCCGGTGGGAACAGGGTTCTTGCCGCGGGTGAACAGGGTGAGCGCGTGGCCCTCGGCAAGCAGCTGAGCCACCAGGGGCTTGCCCACAAAGCGGGTGCCGCCCATCACGAGGATCTTCACGCCGAAGTCGTTCAAACAGGCGGCCATTCAAAGCCTTGCCGCTGCACACTTGGGTGCAATGGCCTGAGCACCGATGAGACGCTTTCAAGAGGTGGTGCGGGCACTCAACAACCTCAAACTGCTGGCGGCGATCGGGCGCAGCGGCGGCGATCTAGCCAGCGTGGCCGACCTGGTGGACAGCTTCATCGACAGCCCCCAGATGGCCGACTGCGTACGCCGCTTCAAGACGCTGCCGGGCGGTGCCGCACTGATGGATGGGCGTTATCCACCGCTCCAACCCGACATCCACCAACTGGCTCAGCTGCCAGCGGGAAGCCTCGGGGAGCGCTACGCCCGCCTGATCACCAGCCTCGGCTACGACCCGGAGTTCTTCCGGCCCAGGCCCACCAGCAGCGAGGCGCAGTGGCTCACCCAACGCATCGCCACCACCCATGACATCCACCACGTGGTGTGTGGTTTCGGCACAGCAGCAGCCGGCGAGAACGGCGTGCTGGCCGTGACGGCCGCCCAGATCGGCTTTCCCGCCTATGTGCTGCTCACCAGCGCTGGCCAACTGGCCAGCTTCCGCTTTCAGCTCGAACGCTTTGAAGCGATCAGCCGTGCCGTGAGCCACGGCCACACCATCGCCCGCCAGGCCAGCTGCCTGGCGGCGGCCCGCTGGGAGGAGGGGTGGGAGAAACCGGTGAGCCAGTGGCGCAGCGAGCTCGGCATCGCGGATTCGGCTGATCAGGAGAGCTACGGTCTCGCCGCCCAGCTGCCGTGAAGCTCCCCCACCGCTGGACAGCCCAGCCCGGCAGCCTCACGCTCACCCACGGCTATCGCCACTTCGAGCTGCTGGGGGAGCAGGGCAAAGGGGCCGAGCGGGCGGCGCGGCTGATGGCGGTGCTCGATCCCCAGTGCAGGCTGCTGGTGCCGTTGCGCCAGCTGCGGGATCAGGGCCTCTGGCAGCCTGGCTGGCAGTCGTTGAGCCGGCCGGCCGCCATGCAGATCATCCCCGCCATCGACCTGCTCGACGGCCACTGCGTGCGCCTGCACCAGGGCGACTACGACCAGGTGACGCGCTTCAACGACGACCCGGTGGCCCAGGCCCTCGACTGGCAGCGCCAGGGGGCCCAACGGCTGCACCTGGTGGATCTCGATGGCGCCAAAACCGGCCAGCCGATCAACGACCAGGCCGTGAAGGCGATTACCGCTGCCCTCTCGATTCCGGTTCAACTCGGCGGCGGCGTGCGCAGCGCCGAGCGGGCCGAAGAACTGCTGGCCTGCGGCCTCGATCGCGTGATCCTCGGCACCGTGGCGATCGAACAGCCCGAGCTGGTGAAGGAACTGGCAACACGCCACCCCGGCAAGGTGGTGGTGGGCATTGATGCCAAAGATGGCCTGGTGGCCACCCGCGGCTGGATCGAAACCAGCACGGTGAAAGCCACCGACCTGGCCCAGAGCTTCGAGGGCTGCGGCGTTGCCGCGATCATCAGCACCGATATCGCCACCGACGGCACCCTCGCGGGGCCCAACCTCGATGCACTGCGAGCGATGGCCGAGGCCAGCTCCATCCCGGTGATCGCCTCGGGCGGCATCGGCACCCTCGAAGACATCCTCTCGTTGCTGTCGATCGCACCACTTGGCGTGGAAGGCGTGATCGTGGGCCGCGCCCTCTACGACGGCACCGTGGATCTGGCGGAGGCGTTGCAGGCGATTGGCCCGGAACGCTTACAAGACGCACTCACTTCGCCTACGGGTTCTATAACGGGATAAGCGACACGCGCCTCTCTTGGCGGTGACCACCTCCACTCACGCAGCAGAGCAGGCCCCCGCTGGCGGTTTCGAGGCGGCGATCGGCCGCTGCCGCGACCTGGGCATGCGCCTGTCGCGCCAGCGCCGCATGGTGTTGGAGCTGCTCTGGGATGTGAAGGATCACCTGAGCGCCCGCGACATCTTCGAAAAGCTGAATGCCCGCGGCCGCAACATCGGCCACACCTCGGTGTATCAAAACCTTGAAGCGCTGCAGAGCGCCGGGGTGATCGAATGCCTCGACCGGGCCAGCGGCCGCCTTTACGGCTATCGCAGCGACCCCCACAGCCATCTCACCTGCCTCAACACCGGCGCCATCCAAGATCTGGATGTGGAACTGCCGAGCGAGCTGGTGCGCCAGATCGAAGCGCACACCGGCTTCGCCATCGAGAGCTACACCCTGCATCTGAGCGGACGCCCCCGCTGAACTGGAAACTCGGTTCAGGCCCGTTAATCTGCGCCCGACTTGCATCAGCTGGCGCACGTGCCTGAGGTCAAGGCTGCACCCCAACTGCTGATCCTGGCCGAACCGCTGCTGCGCGAAGGGCTGATCCGGCTGCTGGAACCACGCTGCCGCACCGCGGTGGAGCCTGAGAACCTCAGCGGCAGCGTGCAGCTGGTGATCTGGAGTGCGGCGGGCAACCTGCCTTTGCCCACCCTGCAGCGGGAACTGGAGCAGCTCCGCGAGCGCTGGCTGCCCGCCCCGCTGCTGTTGCTGCTGCCCGGCGACTGCCACTACAGCAGCGAGCAATTGCTGCAGCTGCCCTGTGAGGGTCTGCTGCAGCAGGCCGATCCGACTGAAATCCCCGAGGCGGTGACCACCCTGCTGGCGGGCGGACGGGTGGTGGAACTGCGGCCCCTGGCCGCCGAGCTGCCCGAACCCGAGCTGATCGGACTGGGGCCATGGCTGCTGCGCTCCGGCCTCAGCCAGATCGAAACGGAACAGCGCCGCTGCCACCACTGGCTGCAGCAGGGCTGCGGCAGCTTCAGCCGCCTGCTGCTGCACGGGCGCCTGCGGGAACTGGCCGCAGCCCGCCGGCTGCTGCTCTGGCTGTGGGGCCCCATCAGCATGGCCTTCCCCCAGCCCATCGCCAGCACCTCAACCCCCACCAGCACAGCGATCACGCTGCGCCAACGCACGGCGGAAGGGGTGTGGCTGGCGATTCAACAGCGGCTCACGGCCGCGATCCACAGCGGTGTGTCCAATGGCAGCGGCCAACTGCTGGCCCTCGATGGCCTCAATCCCGAGCACCGCCGTGATCTACTGCTAGCCCTGATCAGCCAGCTCGATCTGCTGATCACCCGCCTGCGCCACGACCAACTGCGTGGCGAAGCGCTGGAGGAGCGTTGGTTGCAGCAGCAACCGGAGCTGCGGCGCCTGTCGCTGCGGAGCATGGCGGGTGAATATGTGCAGCTTCCCCAGCAGGGCGGCTTGCTGCCGGTGGCCGAGAGCCTCAGCGGCGCCAGCGAGCTGAACGCGATCGACCCCGATCTCCCCCTGGCGCAACCGATGCTGGCGGCGCTGGTTCAGGCCCAGCCGCTGCTGGTGGAAGGCCGGCTGTTGGCGCCGGATGAACCCCAGGCCCTGCTCCACCTGGAGCTGCTGATCGGCAACTGGCTGATCCGCAGCGCTGAACTGATCAGCGCCGAGATCCTCAGCTGCTGCAGCACCTGGCCGGAGCTGCGCCGCTACCTACTGCGACCCGATCTGCTGGCCACCCGCAACCTTGAGCGCCTACGCAACCAGCTCAATGCGCAACAGCGCTGGGGAAGCCTGTTCGAGCGGCCGGTGCAGCTCTACGAGAGCCGGCGGCTGCTCTACGGCCTCTACAACGGCACCATCACACCCCAGCTGCTCACCGAACCCCGCGATAACGAGCTACGGCAGCTGAGCTGGAGCCAGCAGCTGATCACGCTGAGCCTTGAAGCCCGTGATGCCCTCGCCCCACAACTGCAAAGCCTGATTCGTCGTCTTGGGGATCTGCTGGTGGTGGTGCTCACCCAGGTGATCGGTCGGGCCATCGGCCTGGTGGGCAAGGGCATCCTCCAGGGCATGGGGCGCACGATCAGCCGCGGCTGAGGCCCGATCGCCAACAGCTCAACCTCGAGGGTCACAATGGCCTCACCCCCGCTGTTGTCTTGATGCCCGGCCTCCTGGCCCGGTTGCTGAAACCCCTGGCAGCCCTGGTTCTTTCCGCAATGCTGGCCCTGGGTCTGGCCCCCGGTGCGGCCGAAGCCGCGCGCGACACCAACAGCTACGACGGCAACATCTATGCCCTCTACGCCGGCAACGGCTCGCTGGTGCCGCCCCGCAGCACCCTGGCTGACGCCATGGCGGAGCATCGACCGATCGTGCTGGGCTACTTCCTCGATGACAGCGCCGCCAGCAAGCAATACGCGGTGGTGTTCAACGAACTGCAGCGGCTCTGGGGCCGCAGCGTGGAGCTGATCCTGCTCTCCACCGACCCGCTCCAGAACCGCGAAACCCACGGCCCCACCGATCCGGCCACCTACTGGAAAGGGGTGATTCCTCAGGTGGTGGTGTTCAACACCGAGGGCAAGCCGGTGCTCGATGAAGCGGGCCCCGTGAGCATCGATGCCATCAATGCCGCCCTCACCGAGGTCACCGGGCTCAAACCGCAAGGCGACGTGAAGCTCAGCCTCAGCCGTGAGGTGAACGAACTCAATAGCGAGATCGTGGCCTCCCGATGAGCACCCGCCAGGAAACCGACAGCATGGGCGCCTTGGCGGTGCCCGCCGCGCACTACTGGGGCGCCCAGACCCAGCGCTCCATCACCAACTTCCCCTTCGGCCAGCGCATGCCGCTGGCGATCGTGCATGCCTTTGGTGAGCTGAAGGCAGCCTGCGCCGAAGCCAACCGTGATCTCGGCAAGCTCGATGCGGCCCTTTGCGCCGCGATCGTGGCGGCGGCGGAGCAGGTGGCCCGCGGCGAGCTGGATGGGGAGTTTCCGCTGAAGGTGTGGCAGACGGGCTCGGGCACCCAGAGCAACATGAACGCCAACGAGGTGATCGCCAACCGCGCAATCGAAGCTCTCGGCGGTGAGCTGGGCAGCAAGAGACCGGTGCACCCCAACGACCATGTGAATCTCAGCCAGTCGAGCAACGACACCTTTCCGGCGGCGATGCACATCGCCGTGGTGCTCGAGCTGGAACAAACCCTGCTGCCGGCGGTGGAGCAGCTGGCGGCTGCGCTGCAGGCCAAAGCCACCAGCTATGCGGGCCTGGTGAAGATCGGCCGCACCCACTTGCAGGACGCGGTGCCATTGAGCCTGGGCCAGGAATTTGGTGGCTACGTCGCCCAGCTGCAGCTGGCTCTGGAAGCCCTCCGCCTCAGCCTGCCGCGGGTGCGCGAGCTGGCGATCGGCGGCACGGCGGTGGGCACCGGGCTGAATGCCCCCAAGGGGTTCGGCGAAGCAGTGGCGGCCCGGCTGAGCGAGCGCCTGGGCACGGCCTTCAGCAGCGCCCCCAACAAGTTCCAGGCCCTGGCCGGCCATGAAGCATTGGCCGCCGCCCATGGCGCCCTCACGGTGCTGGCGGGCAGCCTGATGAAAATCGCCAACGACATCCGCTGGCTGGGCAGCGGCCCCCGCTGCGGCCTTGGCGAGCTGGTGCTTCCGGAAAACGAACCCGGCAGCTCGATCATGCCGGGCAAGGTGAACCCCACCCAGTGCGAGAGCCTCACGATGGTGGCCGTGCAGGTGATGGGCAACAACACCGCCGTGCAGCTGGGGGCCAGCCAGGGCAATTTCGAACTGAATGTGTTCAAGCCCCTGATCGCCCACAACGTGCTGGAGAGCATCGAGCTGCTGGCCGGTGCCTGCAGCAGCTTCCGCGAGCACTGCATCGAGGGCCTGCGCGCCAACGAACAGCGGATCGAGCGTCTGCTCAATCAGAGCCTGATGCTGGTCACCGCCCTCACCCCAGCCATCGGCTACGACCGCGCCAGCGGCATCGCCAAGCACGCCCACAAGCACGGCCTCAGCCTGCGGGAAGCGGCGCTGGTGCTCGGCGAGATCAGCGGCACGGAGTTCGACCAGTGGGTGCGGCCCGAGCAGATGGTCTGAGCCGCAGCGGCTCACCCCTTAGAGCAGGTTGGCCGCCAGTTCGGCCAAGGCGCTGCGCTCACCGCGGATCAAGGTCACGTGGCCGGCGAGCTGCTGGCCCTTGAAGCGCTCCACCAGCCAGGTGAGGCCATTGCTCTCGGCATCCACGTAGGGATTGTCAATCTGATAGGGATCGCCGGTGAACACGATCTTGGTGCCCTCGCCCACGCGAGTCACGATCGTTTTCACCTCATGGGGCGTGAGGTTCTGGGCCTCATCCACCACCATGAACTGCCTCGGAATCGAGCGGCCGCGGATGTAGCTGATCGCTTCCACCTCCAGCAGGCCCATACCCTTGAGGTCGGTCCAGTTGCTGCGATTGCCGCGCTGGGCACCGGGCCGGCCCGCCGCTGATCCACTCCGCGCAGCTCCACGACCCTCATCGGCCTCGGCGCCGCCCAGGAGAAAGTCGAGGTTGTCGATGATCGGCTGCATCCAGGGGCCCATCTTTTCCTCGAGGCTGCCCGGCAGAAAACCGATCTCCTTGCCCAGAGAGATCACCGGCCGCGTCACCAACAGGCGTTCGTAGAGGTGTTCATCGGCCACCTGGTGCAATCCAGCCGCCAGGGCCAGCAGGGTTTTGCCGGTGCCGGCCTTGCCCACCAGGGTGAGCAGCTGCACCGCGGGATCCAGCAGTAGATCGAGAGCAAAGGTTTGCTCGCGGTTTCGGGCTCCCACCTTGCCGAGGCGCACCTTGCCGGCGCGCTGCAGCGGCAGCAGGCGCTGGCTGCCGGCCTCAAAACGGGCCAGCAGCGTGTGGTTGGGCTGGGCCTGATCCACCAGCGTCACCCCTTCATTGGCCTGCAACGCCAAGCCGGCAGCGGCCGGCAGTTCGCCCAGGGCCAGGCCACCCTCGCTCTTGAGCTGCTCCATCGCCGTGGCGCTGGCCATCAACTCACACACCCCGGGATAGAGGTCGGCGATATCAACTTTGTCGGTGGTGTAGTCCTGCGCCGTGAGGCCCACCGCATCGGCCTTGATGCGCAGGTTAGTGTCCTTGGTCACGAGCACCACCGGCGGCTGATCGCTGATCAAGCCGGAGCGCAGCTGCTCAAGCGCCACCGCCAGGATGTTGTTGTCTCCGTTGCCGCCCTTGAGCTCGGGGGGCAGCTGGGCCAGGGTTTCGCTGCGGCAAAACACCACCTGGAGCGTGCCGCCGCTGCCCTCATCAATCGGCACCCCATCCGCCAGGTTGCCCTTCTCCCGCAACGCATCCAGCACCCGTGAGATCTGGCGCGCGTTGCGGCCTTTTTCAGAGGGATCGCGCTTGAATCGATCGATCTCCTCCACCACTTCGATCGGGATCACCACCGCGTTGTCCTCAAAGCGGCTGAGCGCCTGAGGGTCGTGGAGCAACACATTCGTATCGAGAACGAAGGTCTTGCGCATCACAGCCCTCTGATCGAGATGCGCGCACGCTAGGCGGCTTTTTCAACCGCAAGCTCTACGCTCCCGCAGAACTCAAAGCGCCGGCTTTGCACCCTCTGCTCGCTGTGTTGTTGATCGCCGCCCTGATCTTCGGGCTGGCCCTGCTCTGGCTGGAGGCGCGGCACCGGCTGCGGCCCGCCTCACCCCTGCGCCTGAGCAGCGGCAACTGGAGCGTGAAGCGCAAGAGCGACGAGCGTCTGGAGGTGAAGGGCACGATCGCGATCACCAATCCCCATGCCCGCATGGAGGTGTTCGTGCCGGAGATCGAGCTGCGCCCCACCCTGCTGGGCCGTGGCGATCTGCAGGAGATCGAGCTGCGCACCCAGCTCACGCCTCAGCACCCCGACGAAGAAGCCAGGCCCGACGGCTACTGGTTCGCCTACATCGTGAAAGGGCACAAGACCACCCAGGCCGAGGTGCGCATCAGCCTCAGCGGGCCGGAGGGCACCGATCTGCGCAAGCGCCTCGACACGCTCTGGCTGGAGATCCTCTGGACCAACTACGGCCCCTTCGGCCGCCTGCAGAAGCGCGATGGCGTGCTGATCCCGCTGCGCCGGCCGGCGGCGGCCCAGCCCGACACCGCCAACTGGCGCAGCGGTGATCGCTGCTCGGTGTTGCCGATCCGCACCCATCTGCTCGGCACCCTCGACGATCCCGCCGACGTGCTCCGCCATTACGCCGGTGCGGTGCTGCAACCGGGCGACGTGCTCACCATCGGTGAGACGCCCCTGGCGGTGATGCAGGGCCGCTACAACCACCCCGCCAACCTGCAGCCGTCGTCGTTGGCGCGGCTGCTATGCCGGGTGTTCCACCCCACCAGCTCACTGGCCACCGCCTGCGGCCTGCAAACGCTGATCGACAACGTGGGGCCGGCACGGGTGCTCTGCGCCTGGCTGCTGGGCACCGCGCTGAAGCTGGTGGGCTCGAAGGGCTGGTTCTACCGCCTGGCCGGTGAGCAGGCCCGCCTGATCGACGACGTCACCGGCACAACGCCGCCCTACGACCAAACAATCGTGCTCGGTCCGGCCGATAGCGCCACCGTGTGCCGGCAGCTGGCCGCTGAACTGGGTGTTGCCGTGGCCGTTGTGGATGTGAACGACCTGGGCCGGGTGAAGGTGCTGGCCTCCAGCCCCGGCTGCGACGAAGCGCTGCTGATGCGGGCCCTCAAGCCCAACCCCGCCGGCAATGCCAATGAGCGCACGCCCCTGGTGCTGGTGCGCCCATAACATTGAGCTAGGCCGTCAGTAGGCCGAGCCCACTGGCCGTGCATCGTGTCTCCAGCAGCACCAGCCCAGCCCAGCGCTTCCGGTCTGCAGGTGATGCCACTGCGGGGCTGGCACCTGCCCCTGCTCAGCGACCCCTGTTTCAGCGATCTGCTGCCGCTGCTGCAACGCGCTCTGCTGCTGCAGGCACCGGAGCGGCTGCTCAACAGCATCACGGCCCGGCCGCCGCTGGCGCCTGAGGCGCTGATCGCCTACCGCGACCCTCAACAGCCGCTCGGGCTGGTGCTCAGTCAGCGGATCAACCGCAGTGGCAGCTGCTGGCAACTGCTGCAGCTGCGCAGCAGCGGCGCCAGCCTGGCGGCAGGCGAAGCCGGTCGCATGGCGATTGAAGCGGCCCTGGTGCGCGAAGCGATCCAACGGGGCCGCAGCGCTGCCAGCTGGATCGCCACAAGCTCCAGCAACGACGACGAACGGTTGGCCCTGCTGCGGCAGCAGGGCTTTCAACCGCTGCGGCGCGAAACCCTCTGGCGCTGGGAACCGGATCCCTGCAGCAGCAACCGCGCCGTGCCCCGTGATCTGCAGCTGCGCCCCCTCAACCGCCGCACGGCCGGGGCGATGTGGCAGCTCGAGCAAGCCACCCTGCCGGCCCAGTTGCGGCAGCTGCTGGATCGCCGCATCGACGACCTGCTCGATCAAAGCGAGCAGCCCAGCTGGATGCTGTTTGATGCCACCCGCCAGCAGGCGGTGGCGGGCGCCCGCCGCTTGCGGCCCGGCCTGCGCGGCCTGCCGGAGGTTGAACTGAGCGTGCACCCGGGCTGGCAACACCTGCTGGGTGAACCGCTGCAGCAGCTGCTCGAGCGCTGCGCCGGCACCGCCGAGCAGCTGCTGGTGCGCAGCGATGTGCTCGATCAGGACCGCAGCCACTGGCTGCAGAGCCTCGGCATGGCGCCGGAGGGTGAGGAGGTGGTGATGGCCCGCAGCGTCTGGCGACGCCATGCCCCCCAGCCCAGCCAGCAGATGGCCCAACGGCTGGAGGCGGTGCTGGGGCGGCTGCAACCCGGCCAGCGCCCCATCCCCACACCCCTGGGCCGCTGAGTGGCGGCGCCGGCGCCCCGCTCGGTGCTGGCCCTGGATGTGGGCCGCAAACGCATCGGCCTGGCCGGCTGTGACCCCCTCGGCCTCACAGTGACGCCCCTGCCGGCCCTGCGCCGCGGTCGCTTCCCCAGCGATCTCGAGCAGATCCGGTCCTTGGTGGAGCAGCGCCGCGTCACGGCCCTGGTGGTGGGTCTACCCCTCGATGCCCAGCAGCAACCCACCGAGCAGGCCGAACACTGCCGGCGCTATGGCGCACGGCTGGCACGGCAACTGGATCGCCCTCTGGCCCTGGTGAACGAATACGCCAGCAGTTGGGCCGCTGGCGAACGCCATGGCCTGCACGGCGATCGCAGCGGCGCCCTCGATAGCGCCGCTGCTGCCCTGCTGCTGGAGCAGTGGCTGCAGGAGGGGCCGGAACCGACGCCGGTCAGCGCGCAGGCCCCAACCCTTGGCCCAGGGGCGGATGCCCAGGCATCCTGAAGACACACAGGAACACCCCATGAGCGCAGACGGTCCCAGCAGCAACGGCGCCGGTGACGTGCCCACCGTGCTGGTGCGTGACGGCGAGGGCCGTCAATTGCTCTGCTTCCTCGAGCAGCTGATCCCGCTCGACGGCAACGATTACGCCCTGCTCACCCCCGTGGACACCCCCGTGTGTCTGGTGCGGATCAGTGCCGATGACGACGGCGACGACGAGGTGATCGAAGAGCTCGACGGTGCTGAGCCGATCCTCTCGGTGGCGGATGTGGTGCTGCAGGAGCACGACCTCACCCTGGTGCGCTCCGCCGTGACCCTCACCGTGAGCGGTGAACTGGAAGAGCCCGACCCCGAAGAGATCGACGAGGAGATCGACGACGAGGACGAAGACAGCGATCTCTACGAAATGCTGATCCAGTTCCGGGCCGAGGGCCAGGAATACGGGTTATTCATCCCCCTGGATCCCTTCTTTGTGGTGGCCCGCATGGACAACGGCGAGGGCATCCTGGTGGAAGGCGAGGAATTCGAGCGGGTGCAACCCCGCATCGAAGCCGAGCTCGACGAGCGCGAGCTGGGCGAAAACTGATCGCAACGGCCCAACGGTGACCCGTCTCTCCCTGCCGCAGCTGCTGCAACCCAACCTGGTGGCCCCCGGCACCCTGGCGGAACTGCCGCTGCACCAGTTGCTGGACCAGGGGATCCGGGCTCTGGTGCTCGACGTGGATCGGACCCTGCTGCCGCGCCACGGTCACACCCTGCCGGCGCCGATGGAGGCCTGGCTGCGACGCGCCCAGCAGACCCTGCCGCTGCATCTGTTCAGCAACAACCCCTCCCGCAGCCGCATCGGTTCGGTGGCCGAGCAGCTGGGGGTGAACTTCACCACCAGCGCCGGCAAACCGCGGCGCGGACCGCTGCGGCGAGTGCTGGAGGGCCTGGATCTGCCCCATGGCCAGGTGGCGATCATTGGCGATCGGGTGTTCACCGATGTGCTGGCGGGCAATCGCCTCGGGCTCTACACCGTGTTGGTGAAGCCGGTGGACCCTGCAGGGCTGCCCTGCCGCCACGACCACTGGCAGCGGTTGGAGGTGCGGCTGGCTCAACTGGCCGGGGCAACGCTCCGCTGAGATGACGATGCGCCGCGTGATCAAGGTGGGCACCAGCGTGCTGCGCGGGGCCGGAGGCCGCAACACCGAACAGGTGATCGCCGAGCTGGCCGCCAGCCTCTGCGGCCTCTGGGAGCGGCAGCAGCCGGTGGTGCTGGTCACCAGCGGGGCCGTGGGTTTGGGCTGCACCGCCCTGGGCCGCAGCCAACGGCCGAGCGAGCTGGAGGGCCTGCAGGCAGCCGCCGCCGTGGGCCAGGGGCGTCTGATGACCCTCTACGACCAGGCCTTCGCCCGCCAAGGCCGCTGCGTGGCGCAGGTGCTGCTCACCCGCGGGGATCTGGCCTCCCGCCGCCGCTACCAGAACGCTTGCCGCACCCTTGAGCAGCTACTGGCCTGGGGCGTAACGCCGATTATCAACGAAAACGACACCCTCGCCACCGACGAGCTGCGCTTCGGCGATAACGACACCCTCTCGGCCCTGGTGGCGGAGGCCGTGCAGGCCGATGAGCTGGTATTGCTCACCGACATCGACAGCCTCTACTCGGGTGATCCCCGCAGCGACAGCACGGCGCGCCCGATCGCCGAGGTGAACAGCCTGGCGGAGCTGGAAGCCCTGAGTGGCGCGGCCAAGGGCGGCGGGCGCTGGGGCACGGGCGGCATGACCACCAAGCTCTCAGCCGCCCGCATCGCCACCGCCAGCGGCATTCAGGTGCGCCTGGCCGATGGCCGCGATCCGGCGGTGCTGAACGCGCTGCTGGCCGGCGAAGCCCGCGGCACCGTGTTCCGCGCCAGCGCCACACCCCTGAGCCACCGCAAGGGCTGGTTGGCCCATGCCCTTGTGCCCAAGGGCAGCATCACGATCGATGCCGGCGCCGAGCAGGCGCTGCTGGAGCAGGGCGCCTCGCTGCTGGCGGTGGGCGTGAGGGCTGTCGACGGTGCCTTCAGCCGCCGCGAACCGGTGCGGCTGCTCAGCCTCGACGGCCGTGAACTGGCTCGGGGGCTGTGCTCCATGGACAGCGACGAGCTGGAGCAGCGCAAGGGGCAGCGGGGTCTGGTGGTGCATCGCGATCAGCTGGTGCTCACCCACAGCGAAGGTCCCCAGGCCTGATCCGCCTACGATCCGCGCGACCACACGGTTTCCGCAGCTCCCATGCGCTTCAGCCAGTTGCTCAGCCACCTGAGCGAAGTGCAAGCCGCTGGCGGGCTTCAGACCCTGCAGCACAGCCTGGCGACGGACCCGGAGCTGCCCAGCGCTGCCGCGCTCGATCAATCCGGCCCCGGCGATCTGAGCTTTCTCGAACCCGGCAACGCCCTGGCGGCAGCCCTGGCCGCCAGCGGCGCCAGCGCCGTGCTGCTGCCGGCCAGGGGTGATGAAGCAGAAGCACTCCAGCAGCAGGCCAGCGAACGCGGCCAGGCCTGGATCGCCCTGAAGGATCCCCGCCTCGCCTTTGCTGAAGCGCTGGATGCACTCTATCCCCGCCAGCCCAAACCCGCCGGCATCCATACCAGTGCGGTGGTGGATCCCGCCGCGGTGGTGGGCATGGGCAGCCACGTGGGCGCCCATGTGGTGATCGGCGCCCAGGTGCAGATCGGCGCCAGCTGCACCATCCACCCCAACGTGGTGATCTACGACGACGTGCAGATCGGCGATGGCTGCGAGCTCCACGCAGGCGCTGTGCTCCATCCAGGGTCCCGCCTGGGCAGCGCCTGCGTGGTGCACTCCAACGCTGTTGTGGGTAGCGAGGGCTTTGGCTTTGTGCCCACCGCCCAGGGCTGGCGCAAGATGCCTCAGACCGGCCTGGTGGTGCTGGAGGACGGCGTGGAGGTGGGCTGCGGCAGCACCATCGATCGGCCGTCGGTGGGCGAAACCCGCATCGGCGCCGGCACCAAGATCGACAACCTGGTGCACATCGGCCACGGCGTGAGCACCGGCAAGGGCTGTGCCCTGGCAGCCCAGGTAGGCATTGCCGGCGGCGCGCGCCTGGGCAACGGCGTGATCCTGGCGGGCCAGGTTGGGCTGGCCAACAAGGCGGTGATGGGCGACCGATCGATCGCCTCCTCCAAATCGGGCATCCACGGCGAAGTGGCCGCCGGCGAGGTGGTGAGCGGCTATCCAGCCATCCCCAATCGCCTTTGGCTGCGCTGCTCTGCCGCCTTCAACAAACTGCCGGAGCTGGCCAAGGCGATTCGCAGCCTTGAGAAGAGCCGCACCCCCTGAACCCCAAACCCTGAGCCCCAGCCCCGGCCGCCACTCACGCATCAGCGCGTAGCCTCGCGCCCAGCACCAGCGCGGCCATGACCTCCAGCTACCGGATCACCCTGCTCCCCGGCGATGGCATCGGCCCGGAGATCACAGCGGTGGCCCGCCAACTGCTGGATGCCGTGAGCCGCAAGCACGGCTTCGAGCTGATCTACAACGAGCAGCCGATGGGCGGTGCCGCCATCGATGCCACCGGTGAGCCCCTGCCCGCCAGCACGCTTGAGGCCTGCAAAGCGGCCGATGCCGTGCTGCTGGCCGCGATCGGCTCCCCCCAATACGACACCCTGCCCCGCGCGCAACGCCCGGAAACCGGTCTGCTGGGCCTGCGGGCCGGCATGGGCCTGTTCGCCAACCTGCGGCCGGTGAAGATCATCCCCGCCCTTATCGATGCCTCCACCCTGAAGCGCGAGGTGATCGAGGGCGTGGATCTGATGGTGGTGCGTGAGCTCACCGGCGGCGTGTATTTCGGCACCCCCAAGGGCCGCGTGGAGAGCGAGGGCCGGGTGCGCGGCTTCAACACCATGGCCTACTTCGACGATGAGATCGATCGCATCGCCAAGGTGGGCTTTGATCTAGCGGTGCAGCGCAGCGGCCGCCTGTGCAGCGTGGATAAGGCCAACGTGCTCGATGTGAGCCAGCTCTGGCGTGATCAGGTGGAGGCCCTGCACGCCGCCAGCTACCCGGGTGTGGAGCTGAGCCACATGTATGTGGACAACGCCGCCATGCAGCTGGTGCGCAACCCCCGCCAGTTCGACGTGCTACTCACCAGCAACCTGTTCGGCGACATCCTGAGCGATGAAGCCGCGATGCTCAGCGGCTCGATCGGCATGCTGCCCTCCGCCTCGCTGGGGGACAGCGGCCCGGGCCTGTTCGAGCCGATCCATGGTTCGGCCCCCGACATCGCCCGCCAGGACAAGGCCAACCCGATGGCAATGGTGCTCAGCGCCGCGATGATGCTGCGGGTGGGCCTGGGCGAAGACGCCGCCGCAACCGATCTGGAGCGCAGTGTGGATCAGGTGCTGGCCGGCGGGTACCGCACCGGCGATCTGATGTCGGAAGGCTGCACCCAGCTGGGCTGCAAGGCCATGGGCGATCAACTGCTGGCCGCATTGGAGGGCTGAAGGGCGGGGGACGGTTCCCACGACCTGCCAAACTCCCCCCAGTTCTGCTGATCCTGCGCATGTCGAAGCGTCACCCGGTCGTATCCGTCACCGGTTCCTCTGGCGCGGGGACCAGCACCGTGAAGCGCGCCTTCGAGCACATCTTCAAGCGCGAAGGCATCACCCCGGCTGTGGTGGAAGGCGACAGCTACCACCGCTACGAGCGCGGCCCCATGAAGGAGGCCATGGCCTCCGCCCTGGCCAAGGGTGAGAACTTCAGCCACTTCGGCCCGGAAGCCAACCTGTTCGACAAGCTCGGGGAGCTGTTCAAGACCTACGGCGAAACCGGCAGCGGCCAGAAGCGCTACTACCTCCACTCCGTGGAAGAGGCCGCCGAACACAACGCACGCCTCGGCACCAACCTCGAGCCCGGCCAGTTCACGCCCTGGGAACCCATTCCCACCGGCACCGACCTGCTCTTCTACGAAGGCCTGCACGGCGGTGTGCAGGGTGACGGCTACAACGTGGCCGGTCTGGCGGATCTGCTGGTGGGCGTGGTGCCGATCGTGAACCTGGAGTGGATCCAGAAGATCGCCCGCGACAACAAGGAGCGCGGCTACTCGGCCGAGGCCACCGTGGACACGATCCTGCGCCGCATGCCGGATTACATCAACCACATCTGCCCGCAGTTCAGCCAGACCGACATCAACTTCCAGCGTGTCCCCACCGTGGACACCTCCAACCCCTTCATGATCCGCGACATCCCCACCCCGGATGAATCGTTCGTGATCATTCACTTCCGCAAGGGCGCTCGCGAGAAGTGGGGCATCGACTTCACCTATCTGCTCGACATGATTCACGATTCGTTCATGTCCAGCCCCACCTCGATCGTGGTGAACGGCGGCAAGATGGGCTTCGCCATGGAGCTGATCCTCACCCCGATCATCCACCGCATGATCGAGGAAAAGAAGAAGCTGGCCTGAGCTCTTACGCCACTTAGGCTGTAGCGCAACTGGCGGACATGGTCCACTTCTGACGGTTGCTCCTCAGCCCCGTGTGAACCCACCGGTCTCCCCATCCTTTGTGATTCGGGGGGCGGTGGGTTCTTCTGTGCAGCCATCCATGCCACAGCCCCGCTGGGATCGCATCAACAGCGCCGCCGTGATCGGCCAAGCCCGGCAGGTTTATTTCCAGTTTCTGGAGCGCTGCAGCGTGCAGCACGAACCCCTCGGCGTGGTGATCACGGAGCCACGCAACGGCCAGGGCCGGGTGGTGTTCGAACTGCCAGTGTTGCTGCCGGAGGAGCAGTTCATTCCCCTGGAGCTCGTGCGCGGCCGTGCTGGCCGTAGCCGCTCCCCCCGCTCACCCTTTCGCGGCTGATGCTTCCAGCGCCATTCCTTCTGATCGCCGCCCTGCTGGGTGCCTGCATCGGCAGCTTCCTGAATGTGGTGGCTTGGCGGGTGCCCCGCGAGGAATCGGTGGTGCGGCCCCGCAGCCACTGCCCGCGCTGCGGCACCACCCTGGCCTGGTGCGACAACATTCCCGTGCTGAGCTGGGTGCTGTTGCGGGCGCGCTGCCGCCACTGCGGCGCCGGCATCAGCGGGCGCTATCCGGCTGTGGAGCTGCTCTGCGCCGGGTTGTTCGTGGCGGCAACGGCAGCGGGAGCCTCGAGTTCGGCGCTGCCAGGCGCCCCCGCCGCCCTGGTGGTGCTGGCGGGCTGGCTGCTGGTGGGGCTGCTGCTGCCGTTGATCCTGATCGATCTGGATCATCTGTGGCTGCCGGAGCCGCTCTGCCGCTGGGGTGTGGTGCTGGGGCTGGTGGTCACGGCGATCGCCGGCTTCCAGCAGGGCGATGCAGCGGGCCGCACGCTGCTGTTCTGGCATCTGCTGGCGGCCAGCGCCGGCCTGCTGGGCTTTGAAACCACCAGTGCCGTGGCCCAGAAGCTGCTGGGCAAGCCGGCCCTCGGGCTCGGCGACGCCAAGCTGGCGGCGCTGCTGGGGGCCTGGCTGGGGCTCACCGGCCTGGGGCTGTCGGTGCTGCTGTCGGTGTTCAGCGGTGCCCTGTTCGGTTTGCTCGGCCTGATCAGTGGACGGCTCAAGCGGGGGCAGCCGTTCCCATTCGGCCCCTTCCTGGCCGGGGGTGGATTAGCGGTGTGGATGGCCGGCAATGGCTTCTGGCTGCAACGCTTCAGCGACTGGCTGGGCTGGAGCGCCCTTTAATGGACTGATCTGTAGTTGCGGACACCGCTGGCTCGATGTCGCTCTTCGACTGGTTCGCCGATCGCCGCAAAACCGCCCCGGCGGTGCGGAACGCGCAGGAGGTGAACGAGGAGGACGGTCTCTGGAGCAAGTGCCCTGAATGCAGCCTGGTGGTGTACCGCAAAGACCTGGCCGCCAATGCCAGCGTTTGCGCCGGCTGCGGCTATCACCACCGCATCTTCAGCGACGAACGCATCCGACTGATCGCCGATGAGGGCAGCTTCGAGCCCCTCGACAGCGACCTGAGCCCCACCGACCCGCTGGCCTTCAAGGATCGGCGCAGCTACGCCGACCGCATCCGCGATACCCAGCGCTCGACCGGCCTCAAAGACGGGGTGATCACGGGTCTTTGCCGGGTGGAGGGGCAGCCCCTGGCGCTCGGCGTGATGGATTTCCGGTTCATGGGCGGCTCCATGGGGTCGGTGGTCGGCGAGAAGCTGGCCCGCCTGGTCGAGGAGGCCACCGCCCGCCGCTACCCAGTGCTGATCGTTTGCGCCTCCGGCGGTGCCCGCATGCAGGAGGGCATGCTCTCGCTGATGCAGATGGCCAAGATCTCCGGTGCCCTGGAGCGCCACCGCCAGGCCGAACTGCTCTATATGCCGCTGCTCACCCACCCCACCACCGGGGGTGTGACCGCCAGCTTCGCCATGCTCGGCGACTTGATCCTGGCCGAACCCAAAGCCCTGATCGGCTTCGCCGGCCGCCGGGTGATCGAGCAAACCCTGCGGGAGAAGCTGCCGGACGACTTCCAGACCGCCGAATACCTGCGCGATCACGGCTTTGTGGATCACATCGTGCCCCGCACCAAGCTGCGCAGCACCCTGGTGAGCCTGCTGAAGATGCACGGCTGCGCCACGGCCGTCTCCGCTTGAAGAGCTCCACCGTGATCAGCCGGCCGCTCAAGCGGGTCTTGGCCACCGCCGTGATCCTTCTGCTGGCAGTGGCGGCCCTGGTGCCGGCAGCGGCCTGGGCCGGTCCGGTGGATTGGCAGGAGGTGCAGGCCAGTGCTGAAGGGCGGCAGTGGTGGGATGCGGGCAGCCTGCGCATCAACCGCAGTGGCAACCTCACTGTGCTGAGCCGCTTTCAGCCGGCGCCACCAGCCGATCAGCCCCGCAATCCCGATGGCAGCGAACCGCGCCCTCCCGCCAGCGACCTCTATGTGATGGAGATCGACTGCGGCCAGCAGCTCTACCGCGACACCTCGATCAACGGCATCCCCCAGTGGGGGAGCAGCTGGCAGGCCGCCAGTGGCGACAACCTGATCAGCAGCACCATCGAGGCCGCCTGCGGGGCCGGCGAGCCCCTGCTGGCAGGCTTCTGAGGCCTTTCCGCACCAGCCTGTGACCGCAGCCCCTTCTCCGCAACGCCCCCTCGGCGTGGCCCTGGTGGGTCTGGGCTTCGGGGAAAAGGTGCACCTGCCGGCCCTGCGGGACTGCCCACTCACCGAACCGGTGGCCCTCTGGCATCACCGGCAGGAGCGCCTCGATCAGGCCTGCAGCAGCAGCGGCCTGCCGGGGTTCACCAACTTTGAGGCCCTGCTGGCCGATCCCCGCGTGGAGGCGCTGGTGATCGCCACACCCCCCCAACCGCGCTTCGCCCTGGCAGAGGCGGCGATCGCCGCCGGCAAACACCTGCTGCTGGAAAAACCGGTGGCCCTCGAAGCCAGCCAGATCGAAGCCCTGCAACGCCAGGCCCTCAGCGCCGGCGTGACGGTGGCAGTGGATTTCGAATACCGAGCCGTGCCGGCCTTCATGCAGCTGGCGGCGCTGTTGCGGCAGAACGCCATCGGCACCCCCTGGCTGGTGAAACTCGACTGGCTGATGGGCAGCCGCGCCGACGCCAGCCGACCCTGGAACTGGTCTTCCCAACGGGCCGCTGGTGGCGGCGTGCTCGGGTCGCTCGGCACCCATGCCTTCGACACCCTGCACTGGCTGCTGGGACCGGCGCGCACGGTGAGCTGCCTGCGCAGCATGGCCATCCCCCACCGCCCCCTCGCCGATGGCAGCGGCCGCCTGGCCGCCGTGGACGCCGAGGACATCGCCCTGCTGCAGCTGGATCTCGACATCAACCAAGGCCAGAGCCTGGCGGCCCAGGTGAGCCTGGCCTCCGTCACCCGGCCCGGCCGGGGCTACTGGATCGAGGTGTATGGCAGCGAGGGAACCCTGGTGCTGGGCTCCAGCAACCAGAGCGACTACGTGCACGGGTTTCAGCTCTGGCAATCCACACCAGGCGGCGAGCAGCAGGAGATCGCACTGGATCCGGCCCTGGCCTTCGAGCACACCTGGCCCGATGGCCGCGTGGCACCGGTGCGGCGCCTGATCGGCTGGTGGGCCCAGGCGGCAGCGGAGCGGCGGCCGATGGTGCCCGGCCTAGCGGAGGCGGCCCACAGCCAGACGATCTGCGACCGCGCCCTCAGCGCCGCCGACAGTGGCATCCGCCAGCCGGTTTAGGCGAAAAAGGCGCCAGTTAGGATCCCCCGCATTCACTTCTTCGTGTCCCCATGGCGCTCGTCCCGCTTCGGCTGCTGCTCGACCACGCCGCTGAAAACGGCTACGGCATCCCTGCCTTCAACGTGAACAACCTGGAGCAGGTGCAGTCGATCATGGAGGCGGCCTATGAGACCGACTCTCCGGTGATCCTGCAGGCCTCCCGCGGCGCCCGTCAGTACGCCGGTGAGAACTTCCTGCGCCACTTGATCCTGGCGGCTGTGGAAACCTATCCCGACATTCCGGTGGTGATGCACCAGGACCACGGCAACAGCCCCGCCACCTGCTTCGGTGCCGCCGCCAACGGTTTCACCTCGGTGATGATGGACGGCTCGCTGATGGCCGACGCCAAGACCCCCGCCAGCTACGAGTACAACGTGGCTGTCACCAAGGAAGTGGTGGATGTGGCCCACGCCATCGGCGTGAGCGTGGAAGGTGAGCTGGGCTGCCTGGGCTCCCTGGAAACCGGCATGGGCGAAGCCGAGGACGGCCACGGTTTCGAGGGCAAGCTCGACCACAGCCAGCTGCTCACCGACCCTGCTGAAGCTGCCGACTTCGTGGCCAAAACCAAGGTGGATGCCCTGGCGATCGCCATCGGCACCAGCCACGGCGCCTACAAGTTCACCCGCAAGCCCACCGGTGAAGTGCTGGCCATTAGCCGTATCGCCGAGATCCACAAAGCCATCCCCAACACCCACCTGGTGATGCACGGCTCCTCCTCGGTGCCCCAGGAGTGGCTCGACATGATCAA